>Ga0335078_10000025_pt1 | contig 294512 bp, 250 predicted proteins | sample Lox_Sample_32_FD_206711 | JGI IMG/M metagenome (GOLD analysis project Ga0335078, IMG submission 206711) | Soil microbial communities from Loxahatchee National Wildlife Refuge, Florida, United States - Lox_Sample_3.2 | ecosystem: Environmental > Terrestrial > Soil > Wetlands | place: USA...
GCTATTTTTACTCTTTCCTCAATGCCTAAATGCTTGTATACTTTCATTGGTGCAACCTCCTTCTGTGTTCTGTTATCGCTAAACAGATTTTACCAGAAGTGTTGCACTTCTATCTTGAATTCATGTTCCCGTATATATCTTTAAAACAAATCCTGCTGTTTGTCGTTATCCCCTGAAATTTCTTTCTTTAATGCCTTAAAAAACTTATCCTTTGCCTGCTTTTCCATCCACGGCACATGCCCGCAGTTTTTTAAAAGTATCAGTTTAAAATTCTTTATGGCAGCCGACAGCGGTTTTTCCACGCCTTCTGCCGGATGCGGGTCGTAGTCACCGTGTATCGCAATGACAGGGCACTTGATTTTATCCGCAAACTTAAGAAGCGCGCCGCTTTTCCTCATTTTATCCGCCTCCCGCCATACGTTCCTGTAAATATCCGCCCTTATTATCAGTCCCTGAGGTTCTTCATCAACCGGTTCAAAGTTATCCGCCCTGGCCATAAGCTTACCTATCCTCGCGAACACTTTGTTTTTATCCCTGACTATTGGCTTGTCCAGGGCTTTCAGTAAAAAATTAACTTCATCCTGGTCCTTTTGCTCGAGCCGTGAAAACCTTGTATCCCTGATGCCTTTTACATAAGAATCCTCAAAAGGCCCGCTTGAGACAAGTATAAGTTTTTTTATTAATTTCGGGTAAGTTGCTGCGAAAATATAGGACAGCCATGCGCCCCATGAATATCCTATAATAGTAATCGGAAAATCCGCGCTGTCTATAAGCTGGTCCTTGAGCTCGTCTGTTTGCCCTTTCACGGACATTGCTGTCTGTATCGGTTCAATCACGCCGTATTTTTTTGACAGTTCTTCCGCCACAGGCGCCATTTCCCCGCCTGCGCCCGGCCCGCCGTGAATGACCGCAACTCTGTATGGTTCTTCTCCGTATTTTTTCAGCTTATCCATGTTGCCCTCAACAATAACAGTTTTTTAAATTTAGCGAAACTTTTATCGCGAGCTATTATAACGCTGCCTTCACATGACATTCAAACAACAATATGGCGCTGGCTAAACTATAAAAAATTTTGTTTAGTTTCTGGTTAAAATAAAATATTTTTAATTATTTCTGTTGTTTGTTGTCAAAAGAAAATTCATATCCTATCCCTGCAAGCAGGTAATAGTTGCTTCCGTTTGCGTCCCCGAAAAGCCATGTCACTCCCGGCCCGAAATTCAGGTATAAGTTTGATAGTAGATATTGTTTTACTTTCATTTCAGCGCCAAGTCCCCACACAGCCTCAAAACCGTTGCCTGCCATCATTTCGCAGCTGAATATCCAGGAGAACTCAAGAAAGGTCGTGTCGGAAAATATTTTTCCCGATATACCCGATCCTATACCGATCTGGTGCCAGGCTACTTCTTCAGAATCTTTTATCGGCGCTGCGCCGTTTAAATAATCGGATTCAAGTTTATAAAAATCCTGTTTTGATTCAAATAAAGCGAGCCTGTATTTTAAAAACCAGGCATAATTCACAGGCGAGCTGAGGTCCAGCAGGCTCAGTTTGATTTCGCCGCCTTTTGCGTTATCATCATAATCGATTATGCCGTATTCATAACCCGCGCTTTTCATGTAAGCTTCGTATTTTTTTGACAGCACATCATTTATGCCGCTTGTCCCTGAATAATAAAAATTTATTTCAGGAATCAGGCTGTAACCCGCAAAACTCTTTCCCGGCAGCAATAAAACAAAAATAAATACAACCGGAATTATTATCAGGAAATTATTCGGTTTAAATATCATGTTTGCTCCTTATCCTTTGGTTTAATCTTATCAGCATTTTAAACCGCTGTCAAGGCGCCCAGAAAACGGCTGTTTACCCCTTATGTTTTCTGTCTTTACTTCCCCATATTTTTAAGCGCTTTTTGTTTGCTTCTGGCGTTTTCTATATAGTGTTTCACCTTAACCACATAATCACTCTTTGGGTCAATCTCCTCTATATTTTTCCAGTACACAATTGCAGCGTCCAGGTTTCCGTCTGTATATTTTTCTATGCCCTTATAATAATATTCCTTTGTTTTCATGTTTATCAGCTCTTTCAGGGCCGAAAGTATGTTTGTCGCGTCCTTATACGCCGGGCATGTATTGGCTATGCTCCTCAGCTTTTTGACTCCCTCCACTACGGAAGCGTCTTTTGCCACGTCAGCCTTTGCCTTGCCGATATCCTCCTGTATCTGCTGCTGCTGGACTTTTGTCCTTTCTATATATTGCTTTATTTTTGCGTTGTTCGGGTCTTTTTCCAAGCCTGTCTGCCAGGCAATGAGCGCTTTTGAGTAATCGCAATCGTTGTACGCCTTCAGTCCGTCGGTAAAATATTTCACGGCCTGCTTCGATACGCCCTTCGATGTTTTTAATTCCTTTGCGTCGCTCAACCACGAATCTATGTCTTTGTATCCCGGGTCCAGGCTCTTTACTTCAACCCAGTCTTTTACCGCTTTGTCAAACTCAAATCCCTCGTAGTATTTCATGCCTTCAGCGAAAATCTTATCCGCTCTTTTTATGTTGCCCTCGCCTGCGGCCATTTTCTTTGCCTTTGCTATATCAAGGTCGATGTCCTCGTAGTCCGGGGCCATTGCCTTTACTTCTGTCCACTTGGAAAGCGCGTCCTTATAATTACCGTTGTCGAAATAGTCCTGCCCGTCCTGGAAGTTCTGTTCCGCGAGGAACTTGTTCAGCTTGTCTTCATTTGCCTTTTCGCGGCCCTCCTCGCTCTCGTAGAGCAGCTTGACGCTGACAAGCTGTGTTATCCCGATATCCCCGTGCGAAACCATTGAGTAGTCAAAGGAAAGCTTGTCAAGCTGCAGCCCGACACCGGCCGACAGCCCGCTTATACCTCCGCCGGCAGCCGCGTTCGCCGGAGCCACTGTGTACCCGCCGCGCAGGAACAGCATTTTAACCAGCATTATTTCCAGCCCTCCGCCGTATGTCAGGCCGTAATATTCCGAGTAATTAGCGTCCGCAGCTGCGGTTATGCCGAAATTCTGTGTTTTAACCGCATCCATCCCTAGCCCCAGTCTGTAGTTTTCAGGCAGGAAGTTGCCGGTAAGCTCAAACCCCTGCACGTTTATGCCCTCGCTCAGCATGCCCTGGGTTGACTGGAGCCCTATATCCATGAGCACGCCCGTTGAGCTGTAATTGTCTATATTAAAATTCGCAAACCTGAAGCCTATGCCTGCCTGAAGCATATCGCTTATTGGCGCGCCGTAAGCCAGCCCACCTGCTATGTTATAAGGACTAAGTTGGGCGCCGGTCAGGTTGCCCGTTGTGTCCCTTTCGTTGAAAGTTCCCATGCCCGTGTAATTGAAAAACCCGCCTATTGCGCCATAGACTACCGGCATGCCTACTGTACCGTACTGGTACGAGGAGTCGAGCAGCCATTTGTCGTAGCCTGCGCCGAGCTCGAGCATGTTTATCTTTGCCAGGCCGGCCGGGTTCCAGAACACAGACGACGCGTCGTTTGCAATGGCAGTGTACGAGCCTATTGCCGTGCCCCTGGCGCCCAGGGACGTGTCCAGGGCGGGAAAACTTTCGGTGTCATAGTTCGTCGCCGCGGCAGTTATGTACGCTGTGAGTAACGCTGCTGTTATAAATAATATTTTTTTCATTGTGCTTTTGTTCATTTTTCCCTTTTTAGCCGCATTAAGCGCATTTTTTATCTTAATATAATAAACTTATTAGCTTTAAGCTTTACGGTGCCGGACGGCCCGCTCGTGTAAATCAGGTAATAGTAGACGCCCGGTGCGAACCTGCTGACGTCCTCAGTGACCTGGTTTGCCGGGTTTGCCGTACCGGTTGTCATCCATGTCTTTGCCAGCCTGCCCGCGAAATCAAAAACATTTATCTTGACGCTTGAGTTTTCCGTCAGCCCGTACACGAAAGTAATGGTGCTTGACGCCGGCAGCGGGTAGGTGTACGAGTCGCCTGCGTTCGGCAGCGGAAGTGAGGACGTAGCCGTATAAGTAGGTGTGGCTGTTAAGATGATTGCCGTTATTGTCAATGTCGGAGTACTGGTGCTTGTTTGTGTAACTGTTGGCGTGGGCGACACTGTCGACGTCTGGGTTATTGTGTTCGTGGATGTCGGCGTCCATGCCTCTCCTATGTAAACGTCGTCTATGGTCCATGATGATACTGAAGGTCCTCCTGCATTTGTAACCTCAAAACCGAACCTGACCTGTAGGGTCGGGCTAATAAATCCGTTTATGCTGTTGAAATCTTCAAAGTTCCAGCTGCCGTCCTCTATGTTCGATGTGCTCTGCCATATTGTAGTCCAGCCGGCACCGCTGTTTATTTCCAGGTCGGCCCTTTCATTAAGCGAGTCGCTGTCCAGGAAACGCCAGAAACTCAGCTGCAAATTTGTGACCGCGCTTGCGTTTATTATGGGTGAGGTCAGGTAATAATATCCGTGCGCATTTGTCGTGTTCGCATAGCCGCCTATATCCATTGCCGCCACGTCGTTGAACCCGTCCTGCGTATGGTCCTGTACCGGCTTTGGAAAGCCGAATGTTACAGGCAGCCCGCCCAGTTCATACCCCCTGCTCCATTCCATATCATACTGCCATCCCTTGTCTGTATCAAAATTATCAGCGAACGGCGCATTATAAGTATTAAACGGTGTCGCCGTGGCTGTTATTGTTGATGTCGGCGTTATTGTGCCGGTATTTGTCATGGTTTGCGTGCCAGTTTCTGTTTCCGTCCCGCTCATAGTTATTGTCAAGGTCGGGGTATCTGTAGGCGATATGGTCAGCGTCAATGTCATTGTGGCGGTATCTGTCTGTGTCTGGGTTATTGTGGATGTATCTGTCTGCGTAAACGTCGGTGTGTCAGTCGCGGTTATCGTCGGCGTTATTGTTTGCGTATTGGTCAGCGTCTCTGTATCAGTCTGTGTGGAAGTAAATGTATCTGTAAAAGTCAGGGTTCCCGTAGGCGTAGCAGTCGGTGTTGAGGTTCCGGTATCGGTCGGGGTTGCCGTGCCGGTATCAGACGGCGTCGCGGTCATTGTATCCGACGGCGTAAAGGTCGGCGTATTTGTCTGCGTATAGGTCGCTGTTGCTGTCGGCGTATCCGTGGGGGATATAGTTGATGTAGGTGATATTGTCGGCGTGTCGGTTAAAGTCGAGCCGCCCGGCACATTTGTGTATGTCGGCGTTATGCTCGGAGTGGCTGTAAATGTCGGTGTCGCCGTAAATGTGTATGACGGCGTACTGGTAGGCGTGGCCGTATAAGAACTTGTGGATGTCTGGGTGTTTGTGAAAGTCCCTGTCGCTGTAGGCGTTGCCGTGCCTGTAGAAGTAGGAGATGCTGTCTGCGTCGCTGTCATGGTCGCTGTCGCAGTCATTGTTGGCGTTCCTGTATCCGTAATGGTCGGTGTCGCTGTGCCTGTGGAAGTGGGTGTTGCGGTACATGAGTCTGTAGGTGTAGCTGTCTGTGTGACTGTAAATGTTTGAGTAGTGGTCTTTGTTGCGGTAAACGTAGGCGTATTTGTCTGGGTTATTGACATCGTTGCTGTATAAGACGTCGTGCCTGTCGGCGTATTTGTCCCGGTGTTTGTAAAAGTCGGGGTAAAGGTCGGCGTTTGTGTCTTTGTGAGAGTGATGGTGCTTGTCGGCGTGTTCGTCGGAGTTATTGTGCTTGTGTATCCCTGTATTGGGCATCCAGCCGCGGCGTCGCCTGACGAGGGGAGGTTGAACATTCCCGCAAATGCTCCGCCGCTGAATATTGTGCCACCGCTTGAAGAAAGCGCATACACATCGGTGCTGGCATTAGGGACCCAGCTTGTTACGGCCGCGCCGCTTACAGGGTCCACGGCGCAAAGGTAAGGGATGGAGTAGCTGTTGTTTACCGTGGTGAAATCTCCCCCGAGTATTACGGTGTTGCCCATCGGCATTATTGCGTTTACCCCTGACTCAATCTGGTTTAAGCCCGGGTTCCAGTTTGTATTCAGAGTGCCGTTGACATTGTCAACCTCGGCTGCATAATAAACATTTGTTCCTCCTACTGAAGTAAACTCCCCGCCAATGTATACGTTGTTGCCTGATGGAGCTATGGTTAATGGAATATTGTCAAGGTTCGGGTTCCATGGAAACAAAGTGACGGGGCTGTTACTGCTGACCTCGGCAGCGTAATTTCTTGTTGTGCCGTTGCAGGCCGTGAAATAGCCTCCCATATAAATGTTGTTCCCTTGAACGGCAAGCGATACAACATTACCGTTTGGAGCCGGCGACCACAGGCCTTGTGCCCCGGTTGATGTGTATTCAGTCGCGTTATTTGTAAAAAACCCGCCTGCATAGACATTTGTCCCTATCACGGCTAAAGCCGAGACTTGGCCGTTAGGAGCGGTTGTAGGCCATGTCGCATTCGGCAGTCCGTTCAACATGTCCACTTCCGCCAGGTTGGCGTGCGCGGTACCGCTGACCTGCGTAAAACCGCCGCCGGCAACCACATAACCGTTTGCCAATGCCAGCGCAAACACAGTGCCGCCGGTAAACCACGGGTTCCACGCAGTAATGGTATACGGCGGAGTCAGGCTGACTGCGCATCCGTTGGTGCGCTGAATGCAGTTCGTGCCCATAAAATCCCCGCCGAGATAAGTAAGCGGTAAGGCCTGGTTCGGCTGAACGGAAATCGCGAGTACGTTTGATCCCTCGACGTACGGCGACCATCCGCTCATAACAGCGCCTGTCTGCCCGTTAAGCTCTGCAACGTGGTTATATACTGTTCCGGTGAACCCTCCTCCGACATAAATGTTGCCGTTGACATCCTCATCTATTGCGTTGACTGTACTCGAAAGGCTGTCAAGGAATCCTCCGTACGCCGGCCCTGTGTTTATTGCAAGGTCGATGGAGGCAAGGTAAGGCGCGGCTTTCCCGCTGTTTATTGTCGTGAATTCACCGCCTACGTAAAGCGTGTTGGCAGTACTTGAGATGCATAAAGCATAGACATAATAGTTTGGCGCCGGGTTGAATGTGGTGGGAGTAGTTGCATTGGTATAAGCGAACTCTGCAAGGTAGTCCCTGGTTGCGGCGGTCACAGAGCCGACGGTCGTAAAGCTGCCGCCGAGGAACACATTCTGGTTTTGCGCGCCGCCATTGCAGTATTTGACCGTGTATACGTAATTGTTCGGGTTTGGGTTCCAGGTCGTGTCCACATTGCCGTTTATATCAAAGGATACCGCATAGTTCCTCGTGTACTGCGTGCCACCGGACGATGTGGCAGCCGTGAAAGTGCCGCCTGCGTAAACGTAGCACGACCCTGTTCCGGGCGGATAAACATCAAGCGCCTTTACTGTTCCGTTTACGCCTGGCACCCATGTAGAGCTCAGGTTTCCTGATGTGTCGACCGCTACAAGGCTATTAACGGCCTGGACACCTGCGCCGGTCCCATTAAACTGGGTAAAATTTCCTCCTATGTAAAGTGTATTGTTGACCGCATCAAAAGCAAGCGCGTCAACTTCGCCTGCTCCGCCTGGTATACCGGGGCTGAAATTTGGGTCAAGCGAGCCGTTGGAAAATACATGAGCGACGCAGTTCCTGTTCTGCCCCGCGATATAAGTAAATATTCCACCTATATACCAGCCTCCGCTCCCGTCAGGCACGGCTGCGCGTACATGGTACGCTGTTGCCGGCGATGTGGGTAAAAGGATGCCATTGCTGTCAACTATGCACCCGCCTCCGGTAGGCTTTCCGACTTTTGTGAAGCTTCCGCCGAGATACACGGTCGAGGCTGTATTTGTTATTGCCCAAATCGTTCCGTTAGTTACAGGCAACGGAAGCAAAACGCCCGGACCGGGTACAGGCGTGTTTGTAGGGGTTGGCGGGACAGCATAAATATAAAAAGATAATAAAACAGCAAATAAAACTATTGTTATTCTGGTTATAAGGTTCAAAAAAATTTTCCTCTTATTTATTTTCTCCATATAATCTATTTTATCATAATAATAGTGATTTTTCAATGATTATATGATAAAACTTAGGGTTTTAGTCTGGTGTTTTGTTAGATTTTTATGTAGTTTTAAGATATTTTATGACGCAAATCTAAATTATGCCCGTTACTTCTCCATATTTTTCAGCGCTTTTTGCTTGCTTCTCGCGTCATTTATATAGCGTTTTACTTTTGCCACATAGTCGCTTTTCGGGTCAATCTCCTCTATATTTTTCCAGTACACTATGGCGGCGTCCAGGTTGCCGTCTGTATATTTTTCTATGCCCTTATAATAATATTCCTTTGTTTTCATGCTTATGAGCTCTTTCAGCGCCGAGAGCATATCCGTGGCATCTTTATAAGCAGGGCACACATTCGCTATGTTCCTCAGCTTTTTGACGCCTTCCACGACAGAAGTGTCCTTTTCCACGTCAAGTTTCGCCTTGCCTATATCTTCCTGTATCTGCTGCTGCTGCAACCTTGTCTTTTCAATATACTGCTTTATTTTCGAATTGTTCGGGTCTTTGGCAAGTCCTGTCTGCCAGGAAATGAGCGCTTTTGTGTAGTCGCAGTTGTTGTACTCCTTCAGGCCTTCTGTAAAATATTTTTCAGACTGCTTTGACATGCCTTTTGACGTTTTCAGCTCTTTCGCGTCATTGAGCCATGAATCTATATCTTTATAAGCCGGGTATAAACTTTTCACATCGGTCCAGTTTTTAAGCGCCTTGTCAAACTGGAAGGCTTCATAATATTTCATGCCTGTTGCAAAAAGCTTGTCGGCCCTTTTAAGGTTCCCTGCGCCTGCTATCATCTTCCTGGCTTTTGCCAGGTCCAGGTCTATGTTCTCATAATCAGGCGACATGGCCTTTACTTCTTCCCACTTTGAGAGCGCGCCCTTGTAGTCCCCTGCATTAAAGAGCTCTTCCCCGTCCCTGTAGGTCTCTGCAGCAAGGAATTGCGTCAGCTTCATATAATCGTTGTTTTCTTTTTGCTCCGAGCTCTGGTACAGGAGCTTTACGCCCACCAGGTTCGTAAACCCGAGGTCTCCCTGCGATGAAAAAGCGTAATCAATGGAAAACTGGTCTATTGTTATGCCAACTCCCGCTGAAAGACCTGATGCCCCCGCAAGTAGGCTGTTTGCCGCGCTGAAATTATATCCTCCGCGCAGGGTCAGTATTTTAAAAAGTTTTAGCTCCGCCCCTGCCGCATATGAAGTGCCGTATATTCCGGAGTAAATGGCGTCTATATCTGCTGTAAGCTTGTTCCCCTGAATGTTAAATACGTTTAGTCCAAGGCCCGCCCTTATATTGTAGCTGCCGTTTGAGTTCAGGTCATAATTTTGCAGAGCCGCTCCTATTGACACTATGTCTCCCATTTTCGCCTGCAGCCCTGCATCCAGCAGGAACCCGAACGCGCTGTAGCTGGCAATTGAAATATTCGAGCATTTCACCCCTATTCCGAGCGACAGGTAATCCGTGACAGGAGCGCCGTAAGCGAGCCCTCCTGCAATATTGTAAGGACTGATGCTTGTGCCCATGTCAACGCCGTTTGAGTCTCTCTGCTCAAATACTCCGTAATTTGTGTAAGTAAAAAACCCTCCAAAAGCTCCGTAACCCGCCGGCAGCGCTGCATTTGCATATTGGAAGTTCGAATCAAGCAGCCATTTATCATATGCAGCGTTTACCTCAATAAGCTTTATGTTTGAAAGCCCTGCCGGATTATAAAAAATGCTTGACGCGTCGTCGGCTATCGCTGTAAAAGCTCCTGCCATGCCTGCAGCGCGCGTCCCCATGTCTATATCAAGCGTCGCGAACCTGTCTGAATCAATGGAAGCGGCATTAACAAACCAGGTTGTTGTTAAAATTATCGACACCATAATGACTGTTATTTTTAAGACATTTTTTCTCATCTTATCTTGCCACCAGGAATTTGTTCGTCTTGAATTTCACCTGTGTACCTGATGCCGTCTTTGCCCTTATAAGGTAATAATATATGCCGGTACTGAACCTCGATATATCTTCCTGAACAGTGTTTGTTGCCGTTGCCTGGCCCTGGCACTCGAACTTGTGAACAAGGTTACCTGCAAAATCAAACACATCTATTGTTACGTCGGCCTGTTCGCTTAAGGAGAAGACAAATGTGATTGTGGAGTTTGCCGGCACAGGAAAAACATATGAATCGTTGCTCGGCGGCTGCTGCAGCCCCGGAATCGGGGTTGATGTGATCGACGGAGTCGGTGTAATTGTCACTATCGGCGTTTGCGTGGAAGTCTGCGTGATTGTAGGCGTGTTCGTGGCCGTTACCAGGTACCCCAGGTCGGGGCAGAACTGCGTGTATATTGACCACATCCTATTTTCAGTCGTGGCAGGCCCAAATGGATCCGGGAAGCCGCCGAAAGTATTTGATATTACAACCCCGGCGTTTGTATCACCCGTATAATTAATCCCAACATTTACTTGTGCTTCCCAAGCCAGCCAGTAAACTCCCGAAGGCAGGTGCACTCCTCCGGGTATAGTTAATGTATTCCATCCTGTCGTGCAATTTTGCGGGCTGCAGAATACGACAAGTGAGTTCGGCTGGCCGCCTGCGTCAGTATAAATTGCCGCTGTAATCTGGCCGGAGCCGCCGGCCACATATAAATACATCTGGTTGAATGTTCCGCTCTGCAACAAATCAAAACTGCTTGCATAAAGACTTGCTCCGCCGCTCTGGAACGGGCTTGAGCCAATAGTGTTTCCAAGTGTACCTTCGGTGCACGCAGTAGCCGTCGGCGATATAGTGAAAGTCGGGCTTATCGTCGATGTGAGCGTAATGGTCGGCGTAACTGTATTTGTGCCTGTCCCTGTCGCAGTCGGCGTATTACTTGGCGTATCTGTGCCAGTTACAGTAAAACTCGGCGTCTCTGATATGAATTCAGTCGGCGAAGCTGTAAAAGTCGGGGTTGAGGTCGGCGTTGAGGTCGGCGTTCCGGTAGAAGTCAAAGTTCCTGTGTTCGTTGCTGTTTCTGTTGCCGTCGGTGTGGCGCTCAAAACCGTCCAGGTAGGGCTTGCTGTATAAGTGCCTGTATTTGTCACTGTCGGCGAATCAGTTGACGTTGGTGAAATCGTTGGTGTATTTGTTAGAGTGGACCCGTTTGGCACATTTGTATAAGTAGGTGTTATGCTGGATGTAGCCGTTACAGTCGGCGTGTCTGTAAAAGTGTATGTCGGAGTGCCTGTCGGCGTGTCTGTGCCGGTGTTTGTTAAGGTTTGTGTATAAGTATAAGTACCTGTGACAGTCGGTGTATAAGTTTGTGTACTTGTCGGTGTAAAAGTCGGCGTATTTGTCAATGTTGCTGTGTATGTCGGCGTACCTGTATTAGTCGGTGTGTTTGTTCCTGTACTGGTCGGTGTAAATGTCGGAGTAATTGTATATGTAAGCGTACTTGTAACCGTAACTGTGTATGTATGCGCAGCAACCGGGCACTCCATATCACCGCCATATCCGTGCGGTAAATAACTGATAAGTGTCGGGGCCCCGCCGCATAAAACCTGTGAGCCGGCTACGCCAATGCTAAGTATTGTCCCGTTTGCCACCGGTGTCCATGGATAATCCGACCCGTCACCTTTATGGACAGCTACTATACAAGGCCGTACGTCATTGTTTGTCCCGGCAGTGGTAAAACTGCCTCCAATGTAAACAACGTCCGTATATGGGTCCACATAAAAAGAATATACAGGAGCGTTTAAATTCGGGTTCCAGGTCGATATGTTGCCTGCTGTTATCGTGTCAAAAAGCGCAGCATAATTCAGAGGGAGCGTAAAATTCCCGCCAAGGCAGACATTTGAGTTTTTGAACGCGATTGCGTTGACAGGGCCGTTTAAACTGGGAGTCCACGCAGATATATTAACGCCTGTTATCGTGTCAAAAGCCGCGGCATAATTGACCGGTGCGGTAAAATCCCCGCCAAGGTATACAATATTTTTGCTGATATTGCAGGCTGTCACTGTGCTGTTTATGCCGATCGGGTTCCATACCTGTGCGGTCCCGGTTACAAGGTCAGTGGCGCCAGCATAATTAACCGGGCTGCTACCGATGCTTGTAAAAGCGCCTCCTATGAACATGCTGTTTCCATAAGGGCACAGCGCATCAACATAATAGCCTGCGTTTGGGTTCCATGTAAGCACGTTCCCTGTTGTGTCAAAAGCTGCAAGGTAGTTTCTTGCAACTTCCAATGCCGACCCTGTGCCTGTAACGTTTTTAAATACTCCGCCCGCGTAGACCGAGCCGTTGGCAAGGGCAAGCGCAAGGACCTCAGCGTCAGTACCCGGCGACCAGGGCGTTATAATCCCGCTTGTCAGGTCAACTGCAGCCAAATGGTCTCTCGACACTGATTTAACGGCGTTGAAATTTCCGCCTATATACATATTCTGCCCCATGCCTGCTATAGCGTACACAATGCCGTCAGGGTTTGGCTGCCAAGGCTGAGCCGTGCCTATCGCGCTGTCAAAAGCAGCAGCATTTAACACCTGTATTGGAGTAGAACTGGCATTATTAACTGCTGTAAATATGCCTCCTATATATATGTCCGAGCCGTTCGCGCATATTGAATAACCGTAATTATTAAGTCCCGGGTTCCAGTTATTGGCCGTGCCTGTAGAAGGTATCGGGAAAGCTGCCGCGTAATTCCTTAATGTGCCCGTTCCGGACGTCCCGCTGCCGCTTGCGTTGACTTTTGTAAAAAAGCCTGTGGCGTAAAGTGTATCATTATTTACCGTTCCTGTGACAGCACAAAGCGACCATACAACGCCGTTTGCTTCAGGGTCAAAAGCAGTTGGAGTTGTTGAATTGTATGCAAACGCAGCCATGTAGTTTCGTATGTAAGCTCCGCTGTTTGTGGTGGTAAAAGCCCCTCCTATATATAATATACCGTTGTCCTGTGTTATTGTGTAAACAGTACCGTTCATTTCCGGGTTCCATGCTATGGCAGTGCCTGTCACTGGGTCAACGCAGCCCAGATAGCTTCTTATTGTTCCGTTAAGCGAGGAAAAAGCCCCTCCAATGTAAATATTTCCCTGATAGGGGTACATTGAATATACATAATTATTCGGCGCCGGGTTCCATGTTTCAAGCGCGCCTGTTGGCCCGCTAAAAGCCGCGGCATAGCTTTGTGCTGTCCATGTAGCTCCTGTGCCGGCCGCGTTCAGGAATTCTCCGCCTACGTACACGACGCCAGAAAATCCAATAATGGAAAGAACAGTGTTGTCCACGCTGGGCGTCCAGCCCGGGTCAAGCGAGCCGTTTGAAAAAATATGCGCCAGCCTTGTCCTCGGCTGTCCCGCCACATAGGAAAAACTTCCGCCTATAAAAAATCCGCCGCTCGAGTCAGGCGCTATTGCGTAAACACTGCCGCCGCCGACCTGCGGGAATGCAGAGCTTGCCACTGTATTTCCGTTCGCGTCAGTGAGCGCCGCTGATCCGGTACGCTCTCCTATCAAGGTAAAAGCCCCTCCAAGGTAGAGCGTCGACGCGGAATTTGTAACCGCGTAAATAACATTATTTGCGGCAAATGAACTATAAATATAAGCAGGTCCTATTGTGGGTGTAAAAGTCGGACTTGGAGGAACTACAACGACGGTTTGTCCAATTGTCATCACAGTAAAGGTTGTATTTGTCGGTGTAGGTGTGTTGGGTGGCGCGCCATACACACCGGTAACAGCCAGAATCATTAAAATAATGCACGCTGCCTGGCATATTAAAAATTTCTTGCTTTTCATTCAGGCTCCTTGCACGGATACCAGCCTTAGGTCATCGGCTTCTTCCGGACTGATAATTGACAAATTAATTGACTGGTATAATTATAACCTCTAATTTGGAATTTTTCAATGCGAAATCACGATTTTAGCAGGATATATGGAGGTATTAGGCAGGCTAATTCCCTTTATTGTTCTTATTTTTTGCTTTGAAGCCTTTTGTTTTGGTGTTTTCTCCGGCTGGTGCCAGTATTAAATCAATTGCTTCTGCTATTTCTTTTATGTCTTCTTCTGTAGCGCGTTTGCCTTGTTTAAAAAGTTTTATATCCCCCTGCTTGTCCAGGACGCATACATATATCAGCGAATCGTCTTTCACGCTGAAAAATTTTTTATACGGTTCCTTGTCCCCAAAAAAAACCACGAGGTGTGCTTTCTGTTCTTCAGTGGCCCCGCCTTTCATGCCGTTATATATAATGCCGTTCAATATTCCCACATCGCCTACAAGCGCCATTTCATAATACGCTGTCTGTGTGTTTCCCATATATTTCAAGGCAAAAGGTTTTACCCACGATGCCATGTCATTGTCATCAGGTCTTGAAAACGTGAGCATGAGCATGGCTGCTTTGTCTTTTACAGCTTCAGGCAATACTATCTCCTTGTCGTCGAGCGCCTTCACCGTGATTTTCGGGAAAGCAGTGCCCGTGACATAAGCAGAGGCAGTTGTTGTAACCGCATTATCTGCATACACCACGGTCACGACAAGAATAAACATTGTTAAAATAATGAGTTTTTTCATTTTTATCCTTTCCAAATATATAATCCATTTTAAACAAAATACTAATCTGTTAATGTGATTAAGTCAAGAATTTTACATTGTGAGGAATAACATATGATTAAATTCGGCAATCGCCACTCGGAAATCGGCATTTGATTCAGTTATTATGCTTCTTCCAGATCCTTGATTATTATTTTTTTCATTTTGAGCATTGCTTTCATTATCCTCTCCCGCTTTTCAGGGTCAGGATGCGAGAGTAATGCCTGCATTTTTACCGGCGTAACCTGCCATGTAACCCCGAATTTGTCCCGGCACCACCCGCATTGCTCCGCTTTCTTAACAGCTGAGAGTTTTTTCCAGTAATAGTCCACCTCTGACTGGTCCCTGCAGTTGATAACGAAAGATACCCCGTTATTCAGCTTTACAAACGGGCCGCCGTTCAGCAGGGTGAAGTCCTGTCCGGCGAGGGTTACGGATATAATTCCTGCGCCCGGGCCTGATGGTGTGCCTTTCAACTCCCTTAAGCTGTTAATCTTTGACCCTTTGCCGAAAACAGATACATAATACTTCGCTGCTTTTTCCGCGCCTTTCTCAAACCAGATAAATGGAGTAATTTTTTTCATCTAAGTCACCTTCCCGTTTATTATCTTCCGGCCTTCCAATCTTCCGATCTTCCAACCCTCCGCCTTCATTTCTTCTCAATTTTTTCTTTCATCTTTACCAGCCCTTTGTCGAAATCCCTGGTCAGCATTATGTTCATGTCCACGAACACATAAAAAATCTTTGCCTTAAATGTATTTTTCACGTACATAACCCAGGTTACAACGGTCGAGTCTCCTTTTGGAACGAGCGTAAATTCGGCAGTATTCTCGGCTTCTATGGGCTTGTAAAAATTAAGCTTGATTACCACTTTATTGGGAGTCTCGCCGATTATTTCCATCCTGCCCTTGCCTGCCCTTGCGTTTCCCTCCCATTCATAAACAGCCCCAAGCCCTTTTGCTGCTCCGCTGTATGTCCTTTTCATATTGTGGTCCATGGCCTCATATGGCGACCATAAAGGCCAGTTATGAAAATTATCTATAAAAGGAAGTATCTTCCCCGGCGTAGCCCTGATTGAAACCGATGACTGGATCCGGAAATCGTTTGGTTTCGACGCTGCAAGTGCTAAAACAACAGCAATTGCCGAAACAATTGCAACAGCGAACCCGGGCAAAAACTTACCCATATTTGCTCTCCTTTTTATGTAATACGGTTCTTCTTTCGGACATTTTCAGGCAGTATCTTTAAAGAACTCTTTTCAAGCTCCATTCGAACATATCTATAGAACATCTCCAAAGAACTCGTTTTGAACTCTTTTCGAACATCTTAGAGAACATAATGTAATATCACATTTCCCGACTTAAAATCTTTCGCTTCTTTCAGTTTAAGGTTTATCTTATTTACATTTTCAAACAGCTTTTTTCCGTTTCCAAGCACAACCGGTGTCATTACTATAAGGTAGTCATCTATCAGGCCCGCGTTTGAGAGCTGCTGCACTATCGTGCCGCTGCCGAATATCATGATGTCCGTGCCTTCGCTGTTTTTTATTTTCTTAGTTTCCTCTGCGGGATCGCCTTTAATAAGCCATGTATTTTTCCATGTAACCTGTTCCAATGTTTTTGAAAAAACAATCTTATACATTTGGTCCAGTTGCTCGCCGGTATCTCTCATTGCTTTCGGCGCTTTTGGGTCAGCGGCCATTTTCGGCCACACGCTTTCAAAAAGCTGGTATGTAACCCTTCCAAAAATGACCGTGCCCGGCTTCTCGTCCTGATTGGGGGTTCCGTGCAGGTATTTATCCACATCAATGTCCTCTTGCATCCAGTCTATTCCGCCATTGCTGTCCGCATAATACCCGTCCACAGACATCCAGTTTAACATTGTAATTTTTCTCATTTAAGCCTCCACAAATATTTATAAAACGGCGCAAGGATTTTAAAATCCTTTTCCAATTCATCCACAAGCTTTGGGCCGGCAAGTATCTTGTCCAGCGGCCTGTCGCAGTAAAAATAAAAGTTTTTCATCATGTACCATTTCAGCAGTTTTTCGTCAACATGTACCTTTGGCGGCTTCTTGTAGCTTTCCCCGCCCACTGAAAAAATATTGTCCTTTGCCTTGAGGAATGATATTGCCTTTAGGAATTCCGCCGGCTTTGAAGTTATTTTTTTCCTGAACCTTGCCATTGTCTCGCTTGCCGGGTCGTACATTCCCATGCCGAAACCGTATGAATCATAAGCTATTTCAAAATAATACCCCGGCGCGTCCTGCCACCCGTCTCCCGGCCGCTTAAAAGAAAACCATATCCGTGTTTTATATGGTGTCTTGTCCTTTGAGAACCTGATGTCCCTGTATATCCGCGATATTATTTTTTTGGGGTCTGTCTGGAAATGCGGGTCAATCTTAAGCATTGCAGGTACAAGGTCATGCACAAGTTCCCGCGTCGGTTTGAGGCAGAAGTCCAGGTAATCCTGTTTGTGTTCCTCAAACCACGCCTTGTTGTTGTTCAGCCTTATGCCGACAAAAAAATCAATTGTCTTGTTTGTATACCCTTTAAATTCCCTCATTGCTGTTTTTGCCATTTTTCACCAGTTGTTCAGATTAACTTTGCCTCAAGCTCTATGCTCTTTACATTAGCCAGTGCGACCGAAACAGGGCAGCCGGTCTTTGCCATGTTTGCGTATTTTTGGAAATCATCGTTTGATATCCCCGGCACTTTTGCCTCTGTAACGAGCTTTATTGATTTTATTTCAAAGCCTTCGCCCGCCTTGTCTATTCCCACAGTTGCGCTTGTGGATATTTTCTCAGGCTTGAAGCCTGCGTTGCCGAGCATCATTGACAGCGCCATTGAAAAACATCCCGCGTGCGCTGCGCCGATAAGCTCCTCAGGGTTTGTTCCCTTTCCGCTTTCAAAACGCGATGCAAACGAATAATCCATTTTCTTTCCGTTGCTGCCAAGCTCAAGCGTGCCCTTTCCTTCCATTACCTTGCCTGTCCATACTGCCTTGCTTGTCCTTTCAATCATAATACACCTCCAAGTCGATGTTTTCGAGACAAACCCGCAGGTTGAAGTCGAAAATTACAGCGACTTGTACCCGCTCAAGTCCGAGGCTATAGCCAAGGACAAGTGGTGCGGTTTGTTGGATAAGTGTAATTGAAGATAGAAAAGGTGTGCAGGTGTGATTTCTACTATATGTTGACTTTTTGCCTTTGGATTTCCAAGTTTTATTTTATCAGTATAATTACCCCGATTGTATTTTCAGTTTTTCCATTATTTCCTTTTACCGTCAGCAGATAATAATAAGTCCCGGCGGCGGCGTTTTGTTTTGCAAGGTCCACGTATAAATCATTATCCCCGGCTATTATTGAATCAGGCTTCAGGTTTAATATTTTCCTTAATGCATTTGTGTAGATGTCAATGCTGGCATAACTTGCATCGCTGCTTAAAATATATTTAATTGTAAATCTGCCGTTTGACGGGTTCGGGTATACTTCGGCCCCGCTTACAAGCTGCCCGCCGGTGCCGGGCACAGCCGTTGGGGTCTGGGCTGACTGTGTCGATGTGGCTGTCACGCTAAATACCGGAGTATAAGTGCTTGTCAGCGTAATGCTCGGGGTGCCGGTTTGCGTGGAAGTCGTGGTCAAGGTCAGGCTCTGTGTTTCACTCGGAGTTTCTGTTTCGGTTATGGTAAATGTCGGAGAAATTGTCCACGATTCGGTAAAAGTCGGTGTCGCAGTCAGTGTCCAGTCAGGTGTGTTTGTGTCCGACGGCCCGGCTGTATTTGTGCCGGTTGCAGTAGGCGTGCTTGAAACTGACGGCGTCTGCGTAGGGGTATTTGTTATTGTATCTGTTGCAGTTGCTGTCGGCGTATATGTAGGAGTCTGGCCGGATACCGAGCAGTCAATATACTCGCTCCATGTTTCTGCTGTCGAGCTGACATTACTTAATGTCGCAGGGTATGCGCCGAATGGCTGGTCAATAAGGAACCCGTTTCCCAGCGTTCCTGCTGTGTAGCTGGGTATGTCGAGTGTTGAGTCAGTCTGCCAGCACAGCCAGTAAGTCCCGGGAGTAAGCGTGAGCGATGCAGGCACGCCTGTAGAAATATTCTCAGTTATCCACCCATTAGTTACGTTGTTGGCGATGGTCCCGGAATCCCACAGCAGGTTTTGCGGAGAGGAGTTGTCGTATATCGCGAGCCTTATGTTCCCTACGGCCGCCTGCGAATAAAAGTCAATATCGTTTACAGTTTCTGTCTGGGTTTCTATAATCATAGTTCCCTTGATGGCTGCTTTCTGCGAAAACGCGATTTTTATTACCTGCCCCGGCTCGCTGTCGCAGCCGATATAAGCATACCCTGTTGCATTGTCTATAACCGAACCCTGGGCATAAACTTCGCCGTAAGGGAAAGTAACGCCGTTGTCCGGGGAATTGTCTTGTTCTCCCGGGTCTCCGTCGCACGGGAAAGTCGGCGTGTTGGCGTACCCGCCTATAAGCTGGAGCGGCGGGCCTGAATTCTCAGCAGGAGCCGCATCTCCTGCATTATTTTTCATCTTGAACAGCTTCATAGGAAAGACGCCGTCCGTTACAAAAATAGTATAGCCGCTTGCCGGGTCCTCAACTGAAGCAGAGAGAGACTGTTCCGTGGCATTGACCCCGTTGCACGCATCCGTACCTATGCGGAGATATGTGTTGGACACTTCGGTGAAGCTGGACAGGTTTATTTTATCCACATCCGCTGGCTCAGGTGTAATGGAACTCGGGTTATAAGTGCCAAAATACGCGTAATGCACCGCCCCGCTCGTATCAACCGACGGGCGGCCGTAAGTCCAGTTGATAACATCGCCTGTGGTCAGTACTGCGCTTTCGCTGGGAGGGTTTGCGCCGTTTAGGGCTATCTGAACTATCTTGTTCGTGCCGATACATCCCCAGTAAGCGTATCCGGCCGCTGTGTCAATAGTCCCGTATAAAGCCTGGTTGCCCGATGGAGGGAAAGAAACCGGGCTGCTGAGAGTCACGCCTGAGCCGCCGACCAGAGTGGGCATAGTGGCGTCGCCGGCTGAGGCCGGAGGCAGCAGGTACTTGTAAAAAACAGCCGGCTGCGATGAACTGATCCAATATGCGTAATGCTTTGTAGGGTCCGGATTGCTGGTGTCGATTACTCCCTGTTTTACCGTGGTGGAGGCGAGGAATACGCCCTCGTCAACCGGAACCACGCCCGGCCCGTTGAGCTTCACCTTGTGAATGCCGCCGGACTGGAAATAAGCATAACCGTTCGCTGAATCCACAAGTATCTCGCCGAAATTACCGCCCGATGTAAGCGTAATTGTGCTCTCTTCTGCAAAATTTGTCAGGTTGATTTTAGAAAGGCTGCCCTCGCGTCCGCCGAAATATGCGTACGCGTTCACTGTATCTATGCCCGCGCCGTAAAGCCCCTGGTAACTGTCGCTGCTCAAAACGACCTTAGCCACACGCCGCAAACCCTGAGTCGGGTACGTTGTGCTTCCGGCTGTGGTTATACCGAGCTGGTCAGCGCGCGCGGCGAAATTAAAAAATAATATAAAAACAAACAATAAAAGTATTTTGGGTTTTTTATACATGAAGGTTAATTCACTTTACTACAAAGACTTTGAGCAGCTTTTTGTTGCCATCGGTCTCTATATACACAAAGTACAGCCCTTCGCCCACTATTTTCCCGTCGTCGTTCTTTGCGTCCCATTCCGTCTGGTTCCATCCGTCGGCAGAAGTCGTGAAGTCAAGGTTGCTTCTTACCATTTCCCCTGTCAGGTTATACACTTTTATTTTCACATTTACGTTTGCCGCGGTTTTCAGGCTTATCTCAAGCTTTTCTCCCTTATCAGGGTTAAAGTAATTTTTGGAAAGCACCATGTTCGCGTTCGGCTCGGGCGTGTTCGTGTAAGTCGGCGAAATCGTATATGTGGCTGTTATGCTCGGCGTAGGCGATATTGTTACGGTTTGCGTGATTGTCAGCGTGCCGGTCTCAGTATATGTCTGCGTCATGGTAGCTGTATACGTCTCTGTTACCGAATAAGTAAAAGTAGGTGTAAAAGTATACGTGATAGTCTCTGTAGGGCTGCTTGTGAAAGTAGGCGAGTCAGTCGGCGTATTTGTTCCTGTAGGCGTGTTTGACTCTGTGCTGGTTATTGTGAATGTCAAAGTTTCTGTAGCCGTATCAGTAGCCGTGGAAGACGGCGTATCAGTCGGCGTGCCGGTAAGAGTAGGCGAATATGTGGCCGTGTATGTCGGTGTATAAGTAGGTGTCCAGGAAGGGCTTACAGTATTGGTCGGTGTATTTGTTGTACTCTCTGTAATCGTACCCGAAGAAGAGGCCGACGGCGTAGGAGAGTTTGTTTGTGTAGCAGTAAGCGTAAATGTAGGCGTCCCGGTCACTGTGTCTGTCTGCGTAAAGGTTGATGTCCCTGTGCCTGTCATGGTAAATGTAAGTGTCGGTGTTGCCGTATCAGTAAAAGTAACAGTTGCAGTTGACGTGCCTGTCTGAGTCCACGTGGGTGTATTTGTAGCCGTTCCTGTAGGTGTCCTTGTTCCGGTGTTTGTTGGAGTTGATGTAGGTGTCCATGAAGATGTGTTTGTTGGCGTGTTGGTAGGTGTCCATGTCGGTGATATCGTGATTGTCATCGTTATTGTCTTAGTTCCAACAGGTGTATTTGTTGATGATCCTGTCGGTAAATTCGTTGGCGTCCATGTAGAAGTCATCGTTATTGTCTTAGTTTCAGTTGGTGTATTTGTCGGAATATTTGTTGGTGTCCATGTAGGTGTATTTGTCGGGCTCGATGTTGGCGTTGAGGTCGGCGTGTTTGAAGGCGTTGCCGTAGGTGTCCATGTCGGACTATACGTCGGGCTTGCAGTAGGCGAAGCTGTTGCCGTATTTGAAGGTGTTGCCGTCAGCGTACCGCACACCATTGACATTAGTTCAACTTCCACCAGCGATGCGCTGTCTCCGTTTGTAATATTATATCCTACATCGTAGTTTCCAGGCGCTCCGGCCGCAAAATCGTGCTGGATGGCGTCCTGATACGCTGTTTGGTACCAGCGGTTAACAACGCCGGCATACGGCGACGGCGGGCTGGAGCCCTGGAATATCCCGGCTATGAAACTGTCGTTCGCTGTTGTAGTAAAAGTTACTGACACGAAGCTCCTGGGCAGGGACGCGGATACCGAAGATTCCACTGCCGCGCCCACGCCTGCCACTCCAAAATAACCGACTGCGCCGTAAGAGTAATCAACGAGTGAAGATGATGTTACTGTTATGCTGAAAGCCCCGATCGGCGGGTTCATGAGAGTGTAAAGCATGGCAGCCGAGCCGTTCATCGCATCATGCGTGCTTCCTGCCGGCGCCATTTGTACTCCGTTATAAGTAACAGAGCTTATATTCGGCAGGCTGCCGATTGATGTTATGCCCACCACAAGGCATGATGTGCCCGCACTGCACGTGTGGGACCAGCTCCAGTTCGAAACGGTTGCGCCGTTATAATTCCCTGAAGTTATATGCGCGCTGTCCGGTGAAATTCCGCATACGGCTGTCGGAGTGAATATCGGCGTCATTGTGGCTGTCAAAGTCGTTGTCATGCTTATGGTTAAAGTTGGCACAGGCGACGGAGTACCGTTTAAAGGCGAGTACCATACATCGCACCCTGCGCTTAATATTCCGTTTCCTCCCCCTATTACCCACATCTGGTCGTTATAAACAAGTCCAGCCATTCCTTTCCTGAGTCCGAATTCCGCTTCCATTGTATCCTGGGTCCAGTTTACGCCGTCAGGTGACGACCACACATCCCCAAGAGCCCCTACCCCGTTCCAGCCTCCTATTATATATATATTGCCGCCGTACACCAGGGCGCAGCCCGGGCTGCGCCTTGAAAATGAGGCTGTCTGTGTGGCAGGGACCCAATTTGCTCCGTCTGATGAGTACCATGCGTCCTGCTCGTAATTCGCGTCAGAGTCACCATAACCTCCGATTACCCACATATAGTTGTTGAATACTACGGACACTTCTCCGTTCCTTTTTTCCCAGGCAGCAGTACTGGTTGCGTTGTTCCAGGTCAGGCCGTTAGCCGAAGACCAGACGTCCTGCAAATCACCGGAAGCATCCTGCCCGCCGATAACCCAGAGGTCCCCGTTAAAAACAAGCGCATTGCATCCTGTCCTTGGCGAGAACCCGGCCGTACCGATTACAAGGCTCCAGTCTGTCCCGTCCGTGCTCGACCATACATTGCTGGTCAGCCCAAAAAGGCCCTCGCCTCCCATCATATAAACTTTATTGTTAAGTACCGCCATGCCCGAGTTATAACGTGCCTGGAAAAGTGCGTTTGCTGTACCCAGGTTCCAGTTATACCCATCCGACGAGTAATACACGCTGTTTGTCGGCCCGGTCCCGTTCCAGAAACCCGCAACCCACATTTCATTATTGAACACAAATGCGTTCGCGCCGTACATGGGCCCGGGCGCAGCGCAGTAATTTGCCACTGTCCAGTGCTGCCCGGCTCCGGGCAAAGGGGACGGGGTAGGCGATAAAACAGGCGTGGCTGAAACTGTCGGCGTAAATGTCGGCGTTATTTCATCTGCTGACATAAGCTCCACTTCAGCCAGCGCGTTGTAGCCGTTTAACCCGAAAGTGTAACTGATGTCATACTGGCCCGGCGCTGTAGTTGTGTAATCCTCCTGCTGCCCGGTGCCGGCGGTATTGCCTGTCCACTCGGGGTTGATGCCATCGCCGGGTGTTATTGAAGTTACGGTTGATGAGCCTACCATGCCGGCTATCCAGCTGTTGGTTGCGATAGTTGTATAGCTCAGGGCTATGGACATGGCGCCGGAATTTGTAGACTGCTGCTCCGTGCCCACAGCACCTACGCCGTTATAGCTCACTGCCCCGTAATTCCAGTCAGTCAAAAGATTTGGGTTCACAACAATAGGATAGGAACCGCCGGTTGGCGGGTTCATAAGGTAATAAATAAAAACTGTCGTCTGAGCAAATGAGCCTGCCTGGCCGGCTTGTGTCATTGGTATGCCGTTGTATGTTACTGATGTTATGCCCGGCGCACCGGCTCCTGCCTGCAGCCCTACGACAAGGCAGGTCGCCGTGTTCGAGCACGTGTGCGTCCACGTAAAGCTTTGTGTAGTTGCCGTGTTGCTGCCGTTTGAAGTATTGTCAACTGAAATTGAGCCGAAAGCGCTGCCTGTCAGCAATAAAACAAACGCCAGTATCCATGCCTGCCTTTTCTTTGCTTTTTTGGTCTCTTCCATTTCTTTCCTTTTTTGTTGTATAAGCTTTTGCATGCTATTTTATCACAAAAACTTTCAGCAGTTTTTTGCTTCCGCCTGCTTGTATGTAAACAAAATACAGGCCCTCTCCCACAGTTTTGCCGTCATCGTTCTTTACGTCCCATTCGGTCTGGTTCCACCCGTCAGCCGTTGTCGTAAAATCAAGGCTGCTCCTTACCATCTCCCCTGTCAGGTTGTATACTTTTATTTTCACATTTACATTTGCCGCTGTTTTCAGGCTTATCTCAAGTTTTTCTCCCTTGTCGGGGTTGACGTAATTTTTGGAAAGGACCATGTTTGAGTCTGGCCCGGGCGTGTTTGTATAAGTCGGAGAAATCGTGTATGTAGCTGTGATGCTTGCAGTCGGCGATATAGTGGCTGATTCCGTAACCGTTATGGTGCTTGTCTGCGTAAATGTCTGGGTAAATGTCGTGGTGTAGGTGACCGAGCTTGTATAGGTTGGCGTATTGGTCGGAGTTCCTGTCTGTGTGTTTGTCTGAGTATTTGTGGGCGTGTATGTCGGCGTGATGCTGCTTGTCATTGTGCCTGTCAAAGTAAATGTCGGTGTAGCTGAACTTGTTCCTGTTATTGTGTATGTCGGGGTATTTGTAGGGGTCACTGTATATGTAAGCGTCGCGGTCGCTATCCCAGCTATCAGGTGTATGGCGGCATAGCTGCTTGCCGCCAGCTTTGACATTGTCAGGAACCCTCCTCCCGCGTAAAGTGTTGCATTGTCAGGCGACAGGCACACTGCGTTTAACCCGATGTTCGGGTACTGGTTAAATGTAGAGTCTACTGCGCCGCTTGTTGTTGTCATTTTTGTTATATACCCGATGCCGCTGCCTGCCATGTTTACGTAAATGCCGCCGGTGTATATGTTATTTACATTGTCCAGCGCAAGGCCGCTTATGCTGCCGTCCGCGCCCGTGGTATTAAAGCTCGAGACATTTGCGCCGGTCCCTGTGGTTATTGCCGCAAGGTTGAACTTTGAGGCGGTTCCGTTTACGGTATTGAACTGGCCTCCTATATATACGTCTCCGCTGGTGTCAAGCTCAATCGCCGATATGGTCACGGAACTGCTGCCGTTTGATATGCTCGGGTTAAATGTCCCCACAGCCGCGCCTGTTGACGTGACAAGCTTGGCTATGCTGTTGCAGGATGTGCCGCTTATGCTTGTGTAGCATCCGCCCGCGTAAATATATCCGTTGTTGTCGCAGGCAAGCGCGAGCACGTCTCCGTTCGCGTTCGGGATGAAATTCGTGTCCACAGCGCCGTTTACAGGGTTAAGTTTTGCAATATAATTTCTTGCCACGCTCCCGCTGTTAAACGAGGTAAAAAGCCCTCCGATGTACAGGTTTCCCTGGCTGTCCAGCGCAAGCGCGTCAACTTTGTTGTTTGCGTTTACCACAAATGTCCCGGCAGCCGCGCCTGTTGACGTATTAAGTTTCGCTATGTGCCCGCTGAACTGGCCGCCTGCGTATATGTTTCCCGCTCCGTCAAGCGCGAGAGCATCCACTTCCCCGCCCAGGCTCGGGATAAACGATGTGTTAAGGCTGCTGTCAGCCGCGTTTATCTTCGCTATGTCGGTGCGCGCTGTCCCGCCTATGCTCGTGAAATCCCCTCCCATGTACAGGTTTCCGTTATTGTCAAAAGCGAATGCGCCTACAAAATTGTTGGCGTTCGGGTTGAAGTTCGGGTCCAGCGCTCCTGTTGTCGTGCTCATTTTTGCCACGCGGTTTCTTGTTGTGCCGCCCATTGTAGTAAAACTGCCGCCGGCATATATGTTTCCGTTGCCGTCAAGTATCAGCGGGTAAACCGAAGCATTTGCGTTCGGATTAAAGCTTCCGTCAAGGACCGCGGTCGTGGTATTTATCTTTGCTATATAATTCCTTGTTGTTGAGTTTATTGTTGTAAACCAGCCTCCTATGTACAGGTTGGTACCTGTGCTGTCAAGCGCCAGGCTCTGCACAATATTGTTTACTACCGGCGTAAAAACCGGGTCGGCAGCACCTGTTGTCTTGTTCAGCCTGGCGAGCATGGATTGTGTCGAAAGCCCGCCGATGCTCGTAAAATCCCCGGCCGCATAAAGGCTGTTGCCTGAAGCGTCTTCAATAATAGCATGTACTGTCCCGCCCGCCTGTGGGTTAAAACCCGTATTCACTGTATTCGTTGTCAAATTTATATTCACCAGGTATGATATGTTCTGCCCGCCTATGCTGCCAAAATCTCCTGCCACATACATGCTGTTTGTACTGCTGTCAAAAACAAAAAATTGTACATAGTTGTCCGCTGCTATATTAAAGTTCCCGTCAAGCGCGCCTGTAGCTGCGTTTACTCTTGCAAAATAATCCCTTGTCTGCGCTGCAACCTGGGTAAAAGACCCGCCCAGATACAGGTAGCCGCTTTTGTCAAGCGCAAGCGTCATCACATTGGCGTTTATTCCTGCCGTGTTAAAAACAGGGTCAAGCGAGCCGTTCGCGAGTATATGCGCGAGCCTTGTCCTCTGCTGGCCTGCTACATAAAGGAAATCACCCGCGATATAAAACCCGCCGCTGCCGTCCTGTATCACAGCGTTAATGCCTGATGAAGTGCTGCTCTGGCCCGCGACTTCAGGGAAACCGGACATGACAGCGCCGTATACAGGGTCAACCAGCAGGCCGCATCCAAGCCTCGGCCCCACCTGCGTGAAAACGCCTCCTATATATACGCCCGAGCTGTCGGCCGCGACAGCGATCACTGTGCCGTCTGTCACGACATTGCTTATCAGGCTATCAATGCCTCCCGGTGTAGGAGTAAAGGAAGGCGTTGGCAGGTTTGTGCCTGTCGGTGTGACAGTGGAAGTTATGGTGTATGTTGGTGTTATAGCAAGCGTCGGCGTAATTGTATATGTGGGTGTCATTGTGGCTGTCACTGTAAAAGTCGGATTGATTATCAGGACACTGTTTGAAGTTACTGTTATAGAGTTCCTTGTAATTGTATTTCCTGCCGGGTCAACTTCATTGCCGGTTGCCATTGCTGAAAAGTCTACTGTTCCCGGGCCCGTAGTGTTGCATATCCATGTAAATACTGCGGCTCCACCGGCAGGAATTGTCGCCGACACAGGTATTGGCCCTGACTCAAGGCTCAAAAGGCCTGAGTTCATTGCCGCAAGGACGCTTGGGGAAACATCCGTCGCGCTTATCATGTATCCTGTATTGCTTATCTGCATATAAACCGTTATCAGCTGGCCCGTAACAACAGTGGAAAGAGGGCTGGTATATATATCCGACTGCAGGATCACACCTTCTACGTTTGATATGCACGCGCCGCTCTGCAAAACAACGCCTGCCGACAGCGCGTCATCCGATGAAATCATTGCCGTATTTGTAATGCTTAACTCAGTATTTATCGCTCCGGAACTTACCACGGTTGTTATTGTGATTGTTGACGGTGCTCCTGATACGTCACCAAGGGACCAGCTTAGTACCGGGCCTGTCACGGCAGCAGCCGGGTTTGAGGATAAATATGTAAGCCCTGCGGGTATTGTATCCCAGATTACCACGTTTTGTGCGGTGAATGTCGAACCGTTGCCGTAATTAAGATAATATGTAAATGTGTCTCCCGCCGCAATGTTGCCTGTGTTGGCAGTCTTATCAAGCCCCACCGTTATAACCGTGACTATCGGGCTGCCGGCAAGCGGCTGCGCTGTGTTTACCGTGCCGTCGGATGCTTCTGTCATATAAAAATCATACTGCCCTGTGGCAGTTGTCACTGTCACTCCTTCGGGCCCTCCGCCGGCGCCGTAGACTATTTTTAGTGTGTCATCCGTGCCAAGGCTTAGCGCGCTTATGGTAACCATATTTGGAGATACGCTGATGCTGCTTGACGGTACAGGTGTTGTGCTTCCGCCCGATATAATAAAAGCCTGGATATTCCCCGGCTCCGTGTCTCCTGTTGTCGGCGTTGTCCACCCCGGAGGTATCTGAACCGTCACATACCCGTTTGCCCACGGCGTTTGGGGATTAAAATCTATGGTAAATATCCTGCCTCCCGTACCCGCCCCGGCTACAGAAGGAGTAATTGCAGCTGAACCGGCTCCAAAAAGTGTCGATGCAAATAGAAGGAGAAGAAACGCAGCAGGAAGAACTTTCCTCATAATTTCTCCGTCTCCTTAAAAAGCGTGTTTTTCCTCATGGACTATTTGATTATATAAACTTTCATCAGTTTTTTGCCTGTCCCTGCGTCTATGTAAATGAAATACAATCCTTCCCCGACAACTTTGCCGTCGTCATTTTTCAGGTCCCATTGTACCTGGTTCCACCCGTCTGCCGGGGCCGTGAAGTCAAGGTTTGTCCTTATTGCCTCACCGGTCAGGTTATAAACCCTTATTTTTACTCTCACACCTGCCACGGCTTTTACGTTTATCAGAAGGTTTTCGCCTTTGTTAGGGTTGACATAATTTTTTGATAGCGTCATGGTTAAATTCGGCGTAGGCGTGGCAGTAACAACCGTAATTGGAGTTGCCGTACTTGTCTCAGCTGTATTTAAGCTGCTTGTCACTGTGGCTGTAGGTCCACTGCCTGCCGGGTTGACTGTATTCGTATTTGTTGGCGTGGAACTCATGGTTTGTGTCTGAGTAATTGTCTGTGTAGATGTCAAAGTGTCTGTCAATGTCGGCAGATTCGTCGGCGTATCAGTAAGCGTCCACGTCGGAGTGATTGTCAGTGTTGCAGTTAATGTGTTTGTCAATGTAGGCATACTTGTAAGCGTGACTGTCTGTGTGTATGTTGATGTTGGAAAATTTGTCGCCGTGTCAGTTGGTGTCCATGTAGGTGTGTTTGTTCTTGTGGAAGTAGGTGTCCATGTGCGGGTTTGGGTGGAAGTTTGTGTCGGGTTTGCGATTACAAACGTGAAAGCATATGTGTTTGAAGTCCTTGTGTAAGTCCCATTTGCGTCGACTTCACTCGCCGAAGCATTATCGGTAAAGACGACTGTGCCTATTGCATTTGTTGTGAATACCCATGTAAAAATAGTTTGGAAGCCCGGGGCAAGGGATGAAACATATGAAGGTGTCGGCCCTGAATTAATGGTGACAAGGCTTGAGTTTGCGTCACCCATTGTTCCCGGTGCTACATTCGCGGCGTTGACCTCATAACCCGCATTGCTCACTAAAAGGTCCATCGTGATAACCTGTCCTACAAGCGCAGGGTTCGGATAGCCGTCGATTCTTGCTGTTAAAACCACGCCCTTGACATTCGCTATGCAGGCATTGCTCTGCAGGGTTACGCCTGCGGCCTGCATATCGTCGGATGTGGCATAAGCAGTATTTGTAATGCTTGATGCCATGGTAATAGCCGCTGAATTTACAAGGGTTGTTATTGTAATACTTCCTCCTGAATTCTCGCTGGCAACGCTTGTAAGATACCAGTATGTAAATAAGCTCCCTGCTATGTTGGTCATCCCGGCAGGGCTTGGGCTCGAGGCTTCAAAATCAAGTTCCTGCGGTATTGTGTCAAGAATATAAACGTTACTGGCCGTGGTTTGTGAATTATTGCCGTAATTAATAGTGTATGTGTACGTGTCGCCTGCTGCTACAGCGGGTTCACTGCCTGTCTTTTGCAAACTTAATGTTTCTACCGTGACTATCGGGCTGGCTGTAAGTGCCGTGTTATTTGACCCGCTTGGCGCTTCTGTCACATTAAAAGTATATGTGCCTGTGGCAGACGGAACTGTTACTCCATAATTCCCACCGCCCGCTCCGTAAACAATCTCCACTGTGTCATACCAGCTTATATCAAGCCCGTTGTCTGTTATTGTAATCGTGTTTCCGTTGATACTGACATCATTTGCCGGAACAGTGGTCGGATTCCCGCTTGATACTATAAAAGCCTGCACATTTCCAGCTGCCGTGCCGCCGGTTGTCGGTGTTGGCCATCCGCTCGGTATCTGTACCGTCAGGTAACCCATGCTTGTCCCGCTGCTTGTCCAATTTACGCCGTATGCATCGGCGTAATTTATTACAAAGGTCGATCCTGTCGTGCCTGCGCCGGCTACAGACGGTGATATCGTTGCTGTCCCTGTGGCAAAAATTTCTGCCGGAATAAAAACAAAAAATAAAAAGGCTGATGCTATCAATATCCTTCCCCTATTCCATATTCCCGATTCCCAATTCCCGATTCTTATTCTTTTCATACTGCTTCATCTCCCTTTTTTATTGCTGGAGCGATGATATTATTTTTTATCGCGTCCATGATTTCCTTTCTATAACCCGCTTCTATTATATTAATCCTCTTTAAAATTTTTGTCTTGACTGTCTCGTATTTTTCGTTCCCCAGCCCGAGCTTTATTGCCTTGAGCCTGTTAAACAAAAGCCCGGTCAGCCCTTCCTCCATCTCCGTCTTGAGCCTTACGTTAGGGCCCAGTCCTCTGATATTACGCACAAGCCTCTCCATGTCTATTGCGCCGTCCTCTTTCAGGTTGCCTTCTGAGTCCCAGTTTGTGTTTTTAAAAACAAAATTTCCGAATGCGGCCTTTTCAAGTGTTTTTAACAGCATTGCGTTGCATGCTTTTTCCCCGCAGGAAGCCATAAGCTCGGCGTAAATTATTTTTCTGACCTCGTCGTAAGCCTGCGCTATGTCAACCACGTTTTTCTCAAGATTGTAGTCAAGCTCGCCGGTCGGGGTTGTGGTTTTTGCCTGGGGCTCCGGCACTGCTTTTGGTATGGCTGTAGCTATTATTTTCGGCGCGGCTGACCGCGCCTGTTTTGCTTTCTCTGCCTCCTGCCTGGCCTCCATTTCAAGCTCTTTTTTTATCTGCTCAGCTCTTTTGATGAGATCGTCCACTTCATAGTCGGTCTCTTGGGTATCGCTTTTTGACGGTTGTTTTTCTGTTACAGGCCCGCTTATGTCAGGAAGTTTGGATGCAATGATTTTTGATTTTTGTTCCGGTTTTGCTTCTGCTGTGGCTACAGTCGCCTGCGCCGCAGCCTTCTTTTCCTCAGCAGGTTTTGTCTTTGCCGGGATTTCCTTTTCTGCAGGCGGCTCTTTCATGCCGAATATTTCAGCTATATCATCGCCTGTGAAAGTCAGATCGTTTTTATTATCCACAGCGGCTTCATCCTTTCCTTTGCATCTCTTTGTTTTTTTGCCTGATGAATTCGTCTATTATGCTTCCTTCGATATACCACGCAAGGTAAGAAATAAACGTGCCCGGTTCCTCGTTGGCCCAGCTTTTTACGGCCTTAATAAGACCCCTGTTCCCGGCCTTAATAAGCTTCACGAATGAAAGGCCTGCGCCCCTGTGCTGGTTCGCTATGCCTATGACCATTTTTAAATGGGCCTCTATAAGGAATTTCTGGATATCCTCTTTCTCCCCATCGTCGTCGATGTTTTTCAGCTTGCCCAAAAGCAGCTCTATTTTATTGAACCCTACATCCCTTATGCGGGAAATTACTATCAGGTAATCTTTAAGATGGCCTTCATCAATATCTATCAATTTTAGCTTCATTTTTATTTACCTCTCTTCTTAAGGTTTTTAAAGCTCTCTTCTTCTATCCATTTAGCGACCTGGTCAATGTCGACTAATTTTCCGTTTAAAAATTCCTGGTGCTCATTTAACAGCTTCCTCAGTGTCGGGAGAGAAACCTGCATGTAACTGGCTGCTTCCATCTTTTTTACCAGTTTACTGTTCATTTGCAGCACCTTCCTCTGCCTTTTCAGGCTCAACTTACATTAATTATATTAGCAACCTGCATGCCTGATATCTGTGAAAAAAAGCTAATATAATAAGGGGTTTTTTGTGATTGTTTCTTTAGGTGGAATAATAGTGTAGAAATCTCTACACTAAAGTAAGTTTATCGACAGGTGTTCTATTTTTTTAGTTTTTCAAATCTAAAATGTCTTTTTACTTTCCAACTCTGCTTATCTTTATTATTTTCGTATCCTGGGCTTTTTCAAGCGGGATTATGATCCCCTGCTCAATGAGCCGCGAGCCTTTTGCTGTGATTTTCTTGTCTTCAACTATGGCTGTATATGCGGCCTTTGGGTTCAGGCCTTTTAATTTTACCTTTAACAGGTTGTGGCTTGCCGAATATTTTAAAAGGAAGGCAAAAAGCACCGCCTCTTTTTTGTCCTTGGTCACGTACATGAAAGTCACGCGCCTGCTTGTGTAAGGGCTCTCCATCCTGTAAAGGTCACCCTTGTGTATTATGTGCCTGATTGACTTGTATCCCTTTATCTTGTTTTTCAAAACCTCAATCTCATCTTTTTTCCACTTTAGCAGGTTTGCCTCTGTCCCAAGGTTGCCTGCCATCGCAGTGTTTATGCGGAAATGTAGTTTTGATGTCGTTCCGGTCAGTCCATAAGGGCTGTCTGCCACGTGGCAGCACATGGCCTGTGCCGGGTAAAACATTGATGTGCCGTATTGTATGAACTGCCTCGACACAGGGTCGTTGTTGTCGCTCGTCCACATCTGGTCGACGTACTTTAATATCCCGCCGCTGAACCTGCCTCCGCCGCCCGCGCACCCCTCAATGATCAGCGACGTGTTCATGCTCCTCATGTAAGCCATGAGCTCGTACACCGCTTCCATATGCGCAATCCAGACCGGGATATCTTTTAAGTTCGGCGCTCCTGCTTCTGAAATATACCTGTTCATGTCCCATTTCACATAGTCGGGCTTATAAACTTTTACCACCCTGTAAATGGCTTTCTTTATATAGTCCCTGACTTCTTCTTTTGTTATATTCAGCACAAGCTGGTGCCTCATTTCTGTTCTCGGCCTGCCTTCGAAATGGTAGCACCAGTCCGGGTGCTTTTTGTACAGATCGCTTTTTGGGTTTACCATTTCAGGCTCCATCCATATGCCGAACATGAGCCCTTTTGCCTTTATCCTGTTTCTGAACTTTTCCATGCCGTACGGGAATTTTTTCTTCGCCGGCTCCCAGTCGCCCAGCGATGACGTGTCGTCGTTTCTTCCCCTGAACCACCCGTCGTCCACAACAAGAAGTTCTGCCCCTATTTTTACTGCAGTATCCGCGAGCCTCAAAAGTTTTTCCTCGTTTATGTCAAAATAAAAGGCTTCCCAGCTGTTGACAAGCACCGGTTTTGGCTTGTCCAGGTTTTGTTTCGGCAGGACCCGCTCCCTGTAAAAATCATGCATCTTCCTGCTCATACCGCCAAGCCCGTTTTCCGTGTAACCTATCAGCAGGCCCGGCGTCGAGAACCCTTTGCCCGGCCTTAAGGTAATGAACCCGTCAAAATTATTTATGCCGCCTGTAAAGGCGACCGCGTCATAAAACCTTTTTTCAAATGTAAATTTCCAGTTCCCGCTCCATAAAAGCTGGCCAAAATAATACTCACCGCTGTCCTCGGATATTTTTTCGTCTTTTGTGATGAAAAACGATGGGTTAAGTATATGGCTGGAGTTGCCCGTCCTGCTTTCAAGCACTTTTTTTCCGTGCGATATTTCCTCGAACGTAAGCGACATCTCCTTTATCCAGCCGCCATGGAAAAATCCAAGGTTGTACTTGCCGGGAGCGAATATCAGGTCTCCTGAGTTGAAATTTTCCAGCGTGACGCTCAAATTCTTGCTGTTGTTTTTTATTACAATATTTTTTTCTATAAGGTCATATTTGTAATGGATTTTATAAACCAGCGTTATCTCAAAAGGATATTTATTGTCTTTCAAGGCCACTTCCAGTGTGTCGCATTTTATTTTTGCGCCCGAATATGCGCAGTCCGCACACCTGTTGCCGTCGGAAAACACGGGCTTGATTGTGTTTTCAAACACGTTATAGCCGTCGTAAATGTTAATTTCAGGCATAAAATTTGACTTTTTATTGTCCGAGCTGTGGTAGCCTATCTCACGAAACGCCCTCTCGCACATTTTTTTCAGGGACTTGGGCTTTAGCTTTTTTCCGTAATATGCGTGGTACAGCTTCTTTTCAGCAGTAACCCCGAATACGTACGAGCTGTCTTTTGTATTCAGGCAAAATTGATTTTTCTTTTTGTCAAACACAATATTTTTAGCCATTCTTTCCTCCGTGTTTTAATATTGTTGATAGGCAGGCTCAAATTCCTTTTTTATCTTAAGATTATTCCCACGTAACCGCCTCTTTCATTTCAATAAATCCTTTTTTTTCAATATATCTATTGCCTTTAATCATTATTTGAGAATTATTTTGAACAAAAGAATCTATTTGAGTATAATAATTCGCAAGCTTTGTTATTTTTACATCAAAATCATCAACATATTTTTTAAATGTTATTAAAATCAGATGCGAAGAATTATCATAATTATCAATAAAAGCCACTGTATCGTTATTAAGCCATAAAAATTCACTTATAATGAAATGCCTGTCCTCAAGCTTGTCAAATTTTATATCATTTGTTTGCCCTTTTATCGGATATAAAACTCTTATATATTTTTTTTCTTTTATTGATTGTTCATTTAATGAATAAATAAAATCAGTATCAACGGCTACTACTCTATCAGACGCTAAATCTTCAGGGGTTCTAAAAGGCATCCAAGAAAGAGAGATAATTCTATTTTTTCGAGGAGAAAATGATATATTGCGGCCTCCAAATTCAAAATTTAATTTATCTTTAGTAAAATTGAAAACTAATAATGCCTGGTTAGAGGTCGGATCACCTGCAAGATGTCCTATTATTCCCAGAACATTATTGTACAACCAAACATATTCATCTATTACCTGAAGAAAAAGCTCGCGTATTTCCAATACCTTGATTTTTTCTTTTGTCAACATGTCCATTACAACAATATTCTCGCTATGTTCGCCTACTTGTTTATTTTGAAAATCTTTGTCATTGTAAACCAATATTTTTTTATCCGGCGAAATCCCGATTTCATTTTTTTCTTTACCGTCATTTGTCAGCTGTATAAATCCAGCATCTGTTTTTACAAATATCTCATTATCCCGCAGTTCATAATCGCCGGTTTTATCCTGCATTTTTGCCGCGATATTAAATGGAATCAAGACAAAACATAAGACTATAATGCATAAACATTTCATTTTCATTTACTGCTGTTTTCCCGTTTCTTTTATTTTTTCTTCAAGGGTCTCGCGGATTTTTTCCATTTTTTTTATTTTCAGGGTCAGTTCATCGGTTTCTTTCTGGCTTATTTTTATACCCGCGGCCTTTACTTCTTTCCCTATGTTTTTTTCGTCCTGCAGGATAAAAATCCTTTCTTCGACCTGTATCAGTTTCTTGTTCAGATATGCGTTGAAATCCTCGTCAGCCTGCTTGTTCTGGTTTTTTCCGGAAGCCGGGGTATAAATATATATTTGCAGTATATCCTCATAATCCCTTATTTTATCCATCCACTTTTCCCGGTCGCCGTATATATTTTTCAAATCCGGACACTTTGACTTTATGCACTCGTTTATTTTTTTATCATATTCTTCTATTATCAGGCTCGAATAAGTAAAATACTCTTCTTTCATTTCCTTTATTTCCTTGTCCAGCGCGTTTGCCCTGTATGCATAATCGTTTCCCCGCATGAGGTAATAGCCCAGCCGGATATTATTTATGAATTTCAGCGCCCACATCCTGCCCGTAGCTCCGGCTTTAAGCATGTTTACCTTCTGGGCGGTATAATCTTTTTCTTTCTTAATAATGCTGTATTCTTTTTCTTTTATTTTCAGGTTTTTTTCCGCTGTGTTTGCCTTGTTTATAAAGTCTGTCATATCCGCTGAAAACAACACACCGGCTGTCATGAGCATCATAAAGACTGTAATCAGGTTTTTTTTCATTTTTTCCCTTTTATTGTTTGGTTCTTTTTATAGAAACAAATCTGTCTTAAAGCGCTTTTACGACACACGCAGCACGTCACACGTGGTGCTTTTCATCTACAGCCCGTATTTCTTTATCTTGCTTATAAGCGTTACCCTGTTTATTTTCAGAAGCTCCGCCGCTTGTTTCTTGTTGCCTTTTGTCTTTTCCAGCGCGTCTGCTATCATCCTTTTCTCATAGTCGTCAACTTTCGAGTCCAGGTTGGAACCTGCGCTTTTCGTTATATTAATATCGTAAGGGATGTCGTCCTCGTCTATTTCCTCTTTCGGGCACGTAACCATAATCCTCTGGATTATGTTCTCAAGCTCCCTTATGTTTCCGGGGTAATCGTATTTTAAAAGTGCTTCCAGCGCTTTTTCCGTGATGCTCTTTATAAAATAATTCCCGTAATCGGCGTATTTTTTTATAAAGTATTCCACCAAAAGCGGCAGGTCTTCCTTCCTCTCGCGCAGCGGCGGTACGTGTATGCCCACAACGTTCAGCCTGTAATAAAGTTCTTCCCTGAATGTGCCTTCCTTTACTTTTTCCTTCAAATCCTTGTTTGTCGCGGCTATTATACGCACATCTGCCTTGAGAGTTTTCTCCCCGCCGACCCGTTCAAATTCCTTTTCCTGTATGACGCGCAGGATTTTTACCTGCAGTCCAAGCGGCAGGTCGGCGATCTCGTCGAGCATTATTGTGCCGCCCTCTGCCAGTTCAAACCTTCCTTTTTTGGAATACAGCGCGTCGGTAAAAGCCCCCTTTTCATGACCGAAAAGTTCCGACTCCAGCACCCCGGGCGCAAGCGCGGCGCAGTTTACTTTTATAATAGGAAAATCCCTCCTGTTGCTCTTGTTGTGTATCTCATCAGCGACCAGTTCCTTGCCTGTGCCTGATTCGCCTGTTATCAGGACAGTGGCGTCTGACTTTGCTATCTTATCTATGAGCGCCTTTATCTCCTTAAGCGCGGCGCTTTTGCCTATCATTTCCCTTTTTACGGAGTTTTTCAAATATGCGTTTTCTTCTTTTATTTTTTTTGATTTAAGTATTTTATCCACCTGTATCCTTATATGCTCTATGGTAAAAGGCTTTGTGATAAAGTCGGCTGCGCCGTGCTTCATTGCCTCGACAGCCTTGTCAACCGTGCCGTAGGCCGTTATGACTATGACTTCGGTAAAAGGGTCACGCTCCTTTGCGGTTTTCAGGACAGTCAGGCCGTCGGCCACAGGAAGCTTCAGGTCGGTAATGATAATGTCAAAATTATTTGCTTTTATTATTTTTTCCGCTGCTTCTGCGGTATCGGTGTCTGCAATTGAATAGTTTTTGGAGGAAAGCGCCTCTTTTAGTATTTCCCTCAGTTCGTTGTTGTCCTCTACAATCAGAATTTCGCGCATTTTTTGCTCCTTTTATTGAGATTATACAATAAATTTTTTGTTTTATATATACTATTTGTAAACAATGATATTGACGCAGTCATGCTAAAAAAATTCCCCCTCTCCCTCGACGGGAGAGAGTTTATTTTTTTTAATTACACACAATAGTGTACACTAATCAAATAACTCCTTAAATTGACAAAGCTTTTATTTACCTGTATAATTTATCCTGTATTGTAAATTAAACAACTGCGAGGGTAACTACATGAAAAGTTTTTTTCTTTATCTTTTTATCGCTTTCATAATTTTATGCCTTGTTGTCGCAGGCTGCGGAAAGAAAAAGCAATCAAACCCGGCCGGCCCTTCCGCTGCTGCTACCGACACCCCGGCAGTAAACCCGATGCTCACGGTTGATGACCAGGCCACTATATTTGTGCAAACCCAGACAGCCATTGCCACCCTGCCTTCTGCGACACAGACGGCCATAGCAAAGCAGACGCTTACGGCAGCGCCATCCGTGACTGCTCAGGCGATATCCACTTTGACTGCGCAGGCAAACGCGAGCGCCACTGTCCAGGCGCAGGCAACTGCCACAGCAATTTCCGCCGGGACCGGCTTTATCACAGGCACGCTCCAGCTGCAAAGCATGCCCACCAGGACAGGGTCTACTTATACCATATTTGTTGCCACCAGCATCAACAACGCAATTTTAGGTAATTATGTTAACTCATATTCCGGTACCGTGGCTTCGACTTCGATACCGTTTTCCATCACAGCTACAGCAGGAGGACCGTATTACGTAATAGCGCAGGCTCTTTCCCCTTATTCGGGCGGCAAGCCGCAGCTTAACGACCAGCTGGGCGTTTACGGCGCTGCTTATCCTTCATTCCCGTCTTCGCAAAACGTGACAATAGCCCAGAACCAGACTGTTACGGCAAATATCTCACTTAGCCTGATAAGCAACACAATAAGCGGCTATATAACTTTTCCTGCGGCTACAGCAACTGTTACACCTAATGTTTCTGTTTCTGCCACCGCAACTATGACTGCAACTGTGGTGTCCCAGGTAAATTACGCCGTAATGTTGACCTCAAGCCAGCCGAACTTTGTTGCCGGAAATAATTTTGTTGCCGCCGGCAACTACGGGTTGATACAGGGCACCGTTTCAAGCAATACTTCATCTTTATATTTTTCCTTTCCTGTAGTATACCCCGTCAATTATTATATCCAGGGCTTTTGGGACGTTAACTGCTCGGGCATTGTTTCAGGCGGCGATTCAGTCGGCTACCTTGGCCCTGTTTCAATCAATCCCGCAAACAGCTATACCCTGCAGAATTTTTCGCTTGTACAGGTGCCGGGCGCCACTTCCACCATTACCCCTACATTTAACGCTATCCAGATAGCCACAGCCACAGCAATTGCCATAGCCACGGAAACAGCCGTTGTGCAGACAGGCGGTTCCGGCATGGTTTCAGGCACCATAATACTCCCGAACGACTGGAAAAACGGTTATCAATACAGGATTTTTATCTTCAGTGATTTTAGTTCCGCAAACCTGCAAAACCCTGCGATTTCCGGCACAGTCGGCTCGTCACTTACAATACCTTATTCTTTTGAAACTACTGTCGGCAATTATTATATAATGGCTGTCACGGCTCCTCAGGGCTCAGCATTCAACCCTGGTGTCGGTGACCTTGCCGGAATATACGGTGCCATATACCCTTCTATGCCCGCATTCCAGAATGTTTCTATTTTCAAGGACCAGATTACATATGCCGACCTTACAATGACCTCTGCAATAAACGCCGTAAGCGGCACCATATCATTTTCCCCTGCGCTTTCATCCCATGCTTCCTATAAAATTACTCTCCAGACATCTTCCCCTTCATTTACTGTCGGCAGTCCCTTCAACGATTCTGTCATCCTTGGCGAGGTGCAATCCACCGCAGCCGGCGGAAGCAGCAGCATATCATATTCGCTCCCGATAATATTCCCGGGCACAGGCTGCTATGTGTCAGCTTTCGTAGACATATATGGTGACGGCAATGTGTGGGGAAACGATTACGATGGTTCTTCCACGGCTGTTTCTATAGCCCCTAACACCAATTCTCCAAATGTGAACTTTATCATTGCCCAGCAGTCAGGGACAATGCCGACTTTTACATCTACTCAGACACCAACAACATTCTATTCCACTACAGACACTCCCACCGTGACAATCTCGCCTACCATAACGCTTACGGTAACTGTAACGCCTACACCTTTGCCGGGCAGCATATGGACCCAGGCAACTGTCACAGCGCCTTTTCCGGCAAGGGATAACTTCATTGCCTGCGTATATAACAATAAAATGTGGGTTATATCCGGTACGGACTCAAACGGCGCAAAAAATGACGTCTGGAATTCAGCCGGCGGTTCAAGCTGGACTCAGGTACCACCGTCATCCGTATTCAGCGCGAGGTATTCTGCCGCAGGGCTTGTATATAACAACCAGATGTGGGTTATAGGCGGCTTTGACGGAACGAACACCAATAATGACGCGTGGTACTCATCTGACGGCGCGAACTGGTATGATGCTACAACAATCACGGGCGGAGCTGCATTCGGCGTAAGGTATGGCCATACCGGTATCGCATATAATAATGAAATGTGGGTTATAGGCGGGTATAACGGCAGCACTTATTATAATGATGTGTGGTATTCCACCGACGGCGCGAACTGGTCCCAGTCCAGTAATCTGAGCGGCATTTTTACGCCAAGATACGGCCATTCAGGCTTGGTATTTAATAATGAAATGTGGGTTATAGCCGGCCAGGACAGCAGCGGCGCAAAAAACGACGTATGGTATTCAAGCGACGGCCAAAACTGGACGTCCTTCTCAGGCGCTGCGTTTAACGCGAGGTTTAGCCAGGCAGGCGTGGTTTACAATAACTATATATGGGTCATAGGCGGGTATAACGGCAGCAATTATTATAACGATGCATGGTATTCAGCCGACGGAGCGAACTGGTACGAGGCAGTTGTCTATGCAGGCTTTAGCCCAAGAACCGGGCTTGCAGCAGTGCTTTTTAATTACCAGATGTTTGCATTAGGCGGATATAACGGTTCCGTGTTTTACAATGACGTCTGGTGGTCGCAATAGGATTTGGCATTCAGCATTTGGAATTTGGTGTTCGATAACAAATTCCAAATCCAAAATTACTGAATAGAACAAGGAGGAAATTATGAAAAAAATTTTATCGGTTTTCCTGGTAATTTGTGTTTTTGTTGTAATCGGCATCTGCGGATGCAGCAAAAAATCAAGCCCTGCGCAGTCAAGCCCGCCTGCCCCCAACGCCACCCAGACATTAGTGGCAGGGCTTCCTGCCGCTACCCAGACTTCCATTGCCAATGTGCAGGCGACAATGACAGCCAATATACAGGCTGCAGAGACTGCAGTAATGACGCTTACCATGGAGGCAAATGCTACACAGACCGCCATATCCCAACTGCCTGCTGCCGCCCAGACAGCCATAGCGCAGGAAACGGCCACAGCGATTGCAAATGTTGGAGTTATTTCCGGGACAGTAACTATACCCGGAGCAAAACCTGGTGAAGCATATTTTATACAGGCAGTGACAAGCCTTCTAAATATCGGGGCCAATGCAACAAACTCGTCATTTGGCGTGCTTGCTGGCCAGACTTCTATTCCCTATTCCATGACAGTCCCTGCAGGTACGTACGAAGTTATTTTTTCCACTTTGCCTGTGAACAATCTGGTTTATGGCCTGGGCGGCCCTGGTTTCGGGGATTATGCAGGTGTTGCAGGGTCTACTTACCCTTCTTTCCCTGCAGGCGCTAATGTAACTGTCGCAACAGGGCAAGACGTTACGGAAAATATTACCGGAGTGCCTATTACAAGCGGCATAAGCGGCACTGTTACGCTTCCGGCTGCTGTGTCGGCTCCGGAATATTACACTGTCTCACTGTTTATGGTGAAACCAACTTTTACCGATTCCGCTTCTTTCAATTCCAGTGCATCAATGATGGCAACATATAGCGGTTACATTACAAGCGGGAATACCATAAGTTATAACCTTCCGCTAGTTCTGCCCGGCGCGGAATATATCGGTGCCATTGTAGATCTTCAGAGCAGCGACAACGCAATGGGCCAGACGATAATCGCCGCAGGTGATTATACGGGCTATGTAGGGCCTGTGTATATATTGTCTACAGCCAGTTCTGTAACAGGCGAGAATTTTACGCTTTCCACTCAGCCGTAATGTATATAAAATAAAAAAGCCCGAGGCAAATGCTCCGGGCTTTTTTATTTTGCGTATAAACTTATTTAAAAAACGCTGTTGTCAATAATATCCCTGTAATTAAGTGAGCCGCCAGCGTCAGGCCGCAGGCTAACCTGAGTTTTTCCGGTGCGTCGTATTTCTTCCACAGTTCAATGAATGCGGCTATCGACACAGGCAATGCCGCAAGAACTGTAATCCCAAAAACCGGTATTATTTTCATGACTATCCCTTCTGTTATAATTAAATAAGCCAGGGCAGCTATCATTATATATCCGATTCTTGCTTTCTCCCTGCCCATCCTGACTACAAGGTTTGCCTTTCCTGCTGCCTTATCCGCATTAAAATCCGGAAACTCCGCGGCCCAGACGAAATTCGCGGTCAAAAGCCCAAGGGGGAAAGTGATTATTGCAGGCAGCCAGCATATTTCATTCGCCTGCGCGCAATATGCCGACAGCGCAATTACAGGCCCGCAATTCAGAGACACAAGAAACTCGCCAAATCCTGTTGTTGAAATTTTAAGCGGAGGCGAGGAATAAAATATTCCCGATGTCATCCCGAAAACCGCAAGGAACAATATTGCTATGTTATAAGTGAACGCGGCATAAATCAAAAGCGCGGCTGCAACCGCAAAAAGCACAATTGCTTCTGCCAGCACCTCTTTTGGCGTAAGCAATCCCTTTTGGATGAGCCTGCTCCCGCCTGTGAAAGGGCTTATATACTCTTTATTTATGCTGTCTGTGCCGTCATCCCCTGCGTCAAAAAAATCGTTCAGTACGTTTGTTCCCAGATGGATAAAGATAAAACCAAACAATACAGGCAGTAATGCCTGCCAGCTGAATGTTTTGGTGCTGTGAAAAGCGATGCCTGCTCCTGCTAAGGCAGGAAGGATTGTTGTCGGGAGTATCCCGGCCCTTGTTTCTATGATATAAGCGATTAATTTGTTCATATTTTATTCAGCATTGAAGAGTAGTCGTTCATTACGCCCAGCATATCCAGCTGGATTGATATTTGCCCGCGGTGGTGGGTCTGGTGGTTAAACCACTGAAGCAGGAGCTTCCATAGCTCCTTTTCAACCTGCTCCCCCCTGTTGTTCGTGAACTTTATTATCCTGTCCATCTTATCCGCGTCCAGTTCTTCGGCAAACTGAAAAATCGTCTCATCCGTCTCTTTCCTGAATTTAAAAAGCTTTTTATAATCCTCTTCTATTTCTTTCTTCAGTGCATCTTTATCAAGCCCCAGAAGTAAAGAGCCTGCCAGCGCCTTGTTTTCCGGCATGGCCGCCTTATACCGTCTGAGCCACGCGATATCCGTGTTGAAAATATGTGACAGGGTGTCAAAAATCGCCGGATAATATGCTTTTGATTTTTCGAATATTTTTTCCTTCGGCATTAATTCGACAATGTTCAGGATTTCCTGGTTAACAACTCTGTTGTACTTTGCAAAAGACTGGAATATTATTTTCATTTGAATGCCACCAGCTCTTTCTCTATTTTTTTTATTGTATCAGGGGAGAGAGTCACATCCCCTGCCTTTACTGTCTCGAGTATCTGCCCCGGCTTACGCGCGCCGACTATTGCGCTGGTCACTTCCGGCCGCCTCAATATCCACGCAATGGCAAGCTGTGCGACTGTGATATTATTTTCTGCTGCGATTGCCTTTAATTTTTCGATTAGTTTTAGATTTTTCGAGAGTTCAGGCTCGTTAAACCTGCTGTCACGTTTCCTGTGGTCCGAGTCAGGCAGGCTTGCCACCCATTCTTTTGTTACTTTGCCTGTCAAAAGCCCTCTTTCCATGGGCGAATATGTCACGACACCTATATTGTTTTCTTTGCAAAAAACAAGCTGGTCGTTTTCTATAGCTCTTCTGAGCATGCTGTATGGCGGCTGAAGCGAAGATATCCTTCCTATGTCCGCTATTTTTTTCATCTGGGCTGTGCTGAAATTCGATATGCCAGCGTACCTTACCTTGCCCTCTTTTACCAGCTCTGTCATTGCGCCCCAGCCCTCTTCCAGATCCTTTTCAGGGTCGGGCCAGTGCATCTGGTAAAGGTCTATTACGGATACGTCCAGCCGTTTCAGGCTGTCCTCGCATTCTTTTTTAATACCGTCCTTTTTCAGCGCACCGAAAATCTCGCTGCCGTCCTCATTCCATCTCCTTGCGCACTTTGTCGCGATAATTAATTTGTTTCTTTTGCCCTTTATTGCCCTGCCCACTTCCACTTCCGAGTGCCCCAAACCGTACACAGCGGCTGTGTCTATCCAGTTAATGCCGTTGTCTATTGCCTCGTGCACGGTTTTTATTGTGTCGCTGTCGTCCTGCGGCCCCCAGGCAAATTTCCATCCTGCCCCGCCCGCTGCCCATGTGCCAAGCCCGATTACGGACAACTCAAGATCCGTCCATCCAAGTTTTCTTTTTTTCATGATATACCTCCAAAACCCCCTGTTGTCCCCATTTATTAAAGGGGGAGTTAGAGGGGGGTTACGTGATAACTTTAATAACCTAATACTTCATTTTGTTCAACCAAAAAAAAGCACATTATACTGACCGATATCTACTAGCAAATATTCAAATTTAAATTTTAATTTTTATCTCTTCGCCGCTGTATATCACTGTCCTTGACTTTTTTGTTTCCTCCAGCCCTGTTCCATGCCCCGGCTTCACAAAAACTATTTTAAACTTCCTTTTTGAAAGCATACCCGGGAATTTGCCGCAGCGCTCGCCTATTGTCAGTACCTTTTTCTTTTCATCCCACTTTACCGGGATCACGGAACAAATTCCTTTTTCATAATTATAATTATCGCCTTCGTCATCGTACAAATTGAATTCTGCGTCATCGCCTGTATACACCCTGAGCTCTATGGGGTCGGCAGGTTTTTCCGAAGTATACTGCATTACGGGCCCCATCGATATTATAGACCCTGCTGGTACAAAAATCGGCATTGTGTTAAGGGCAGGTTTGAGTTTTACCTGCCGGCCGCCTGCAAAAACCCTGCCGGTCCAGAAGTCGAACCACTTTTTACCTTCCGGCAAATAAACGGTGATATATTTCTTTGCTTCGTCTTTTTTCATTGCAGGCGTGTGCCAGTTCAGCCTCATTATAGCCTGCTTTATTTTGAACTGCTGGTGCTCCAGCTTAATGTCGTATTTCGTATTTGCCTTTAACCTCAATTTCACCGTAAACCTTTTTTCCTCCCTGTTATCCCATTCGTCTATTACCAGCTTGCCGCCTATCCATATGCGCACACTGCCGTCGGTAATTGCAGTGAAATCGTATTCGCCTGCGTCCTGCGATAGAATTTTGCCAGTCCATCTCTGTGAGTACTCCGCATCTATGCTCAGCGGTATATTTCCTGCCCAGCCCATGCTGGAGGTATCGAGTTTTCTTTTTGCTTTCAAGTCAGTGAAATCCATATTGTTGAATATTTCATAGATGAGCCCGTTTTCCTTGCCGTCAGGCGTAAAAAGGTTATTGAGATAAATATAGTCGCCTTTATTTTTGGTGTCGGCATACAGTTCTTTTGTTACAGGGCATGACATTATGGACTGGCCGAACATATACTGGGTCCCAATATTATAGGTATTTTTATCGCCGGCAAAATCCGATGCCATCGGTCTGATAAACGAGTACCCGTCGCTTGTCACTTTCCATGCAGTGGAATAAATATACGGCATGAGCCTGTATCTTAGCTTAATAAATTTTTCCTGCGTATCATAATAAACAGATCCTTTGTCTCCAAACCTCCATATTTCCCTCGGCAGGGCAGTGCCGTGCGCGCGGAACAGCGGCAGGAAAGCCACATACTGGAACCACCTCAGATAAAGTTCCTTATATGCCGGGTCATTGAGCGGCTCTTTATATTTAAAAAAAGGATAAAACGCACCTACATCGGTTGTCCAGTACGGCACTCCTGCAGCGGAAAAATTAATTCCTGATAAAACCTGATTCCTGAGCGTCTCCCATCCTGCAAATGTGTCGCCCGACCACGAGGCAGCCGCGTTTCTCTGCTGCCCGGCAAAAGACGAGCGCGTGAGTATGAAAATTCTCTTTTTGTCTGATACAGAACGCTGGTTCTCGTAAACACCCTTTGTGGTGACAAGAGAAAAAGCATTTAGGTACCTGGCCATTGTGCCGAGCGTGTTTTTTCCGCAGGCCTTGGTCGTTTCTTCCCATACAAACCTGTCCTCTGCGGATACGAACTCAGCTTCTGAGCCGTCCATCCAGTACGCATCCACGTCATTGTCATAAAGGCATTTTCTCAGGTGTTTCCAGTAAATCTTCCTTGCTTCTTCGCTGTACGCGTCATAAACCCGTGAGCCTGTCCAGTGAGGCTGTCTGAACAGGAATCCTTTTGCCTTCATTTCCTTGTGTATCGCAGACTTAGGACCGAACGCAGGCCATATGGATGCCATAAGGTGCCCGCCAAGCGCGTGGATTTCCTTCATCATCCTTTTCGGCTCAGGGAACCTGTTCTTTGCCCATATCATTCCCGAGAAAACCTCGTTTTCCCCCCAGTATCTCCAGTCCTGCACTATATTGTCTATCGGCACTTTTCTCGAGCGGTATTCCTTTAAAATATTCACGAGCTCGGCCTGGTCAAGATAGCGCTCCTTTGACTGCCAGTAGCCAAATACCCATTTCGGGAACATTGGCGCGTGGCCTGTCAGATCCCTGTACCTGCTTATTGCTCCGTCGATATTTTTCCCGTAAACAAAATAATAATCCACGCAGTCGGCTGCTTCTGATAAAAACGAAAAATCCTTTTCTCCTGCGCGGAACTTTGTCTCTGCATAGTTATCCCATAGCAGGCCCCAGCCGCTGCTTGACACCAGGAACGGGTTTACTATTACCCTGTTTGCCTGCACCATAAGCACATCGCAATTTTTATAGTTCATAAATCCTTCCTCATACTGGCCCAGGCCGTATAACCCATCCTGCTTTAAAATCTCAAACCCCTGGCCCGCATTAATACATTTTTCTTTTTGCACTATTGCAGGTTTTAAAATCCTCGTGCCTGTTTTTTCTTCAAGCAGCAGTTTCCCGCCCCTGTCGTAAAAACAAACTATGGCTTTTTGTTTATTGATTGTGACTCTTAGCTTTTCCGTTGAAAGAACCATTTCTTTCGCGTTTTCATGATAATGCCATGCTGCCTTTCCCGGCGCCATGGTCACAACAAGGCTTTTGTTCTGCTTTTTCATGCCTGCCGGGCAATGCCTCACTCGCATAATCTCTGGCGAAAAAACTTCGACAACAAGTCTTTCTTTCCCTGCGTTTAATTCCACTATGTTCCAGTTTGTCTTGTTTTTCATAACTCCTCCGTTATTTGATGTTTTATTGTAGCCGCACCCTTTATGGGTGCGCGCCTTTACTAACGCCCTTAAATACCGCAGGCACTGGAGCACATATTTGAAAATTTATAATATGCAACGTCCATCGAAGCAGAATGCGTAGATGGATAAAGCCTGCGGCTACGGCTGCCTGATTACCGACCGAAGTTGATAAACTATCAGATATTAAAATATATCATCCGTCAGTTTCCATAAATATTTACTGCCGTATAATCTCGCCCGTTTGGAGTTGTTCTGGTCAACAAGAACAAGCACCTGGTGCGGGTTATCCTTCTCTCCGGAGAATTCTTTTCTTACATCCTCGTTTTTATATTTATATGATACCATCCAAAAAATGGCTCCTTTGTTACCTGTCCTTGTGCTTATAATTGTCCCTGCTACAGGCGACCCCTGTTTCAAGAGGTCATAAGTCGTATACATTTCAAACAACCAAAGCATAAGAACAATAAAAGCAAAAATTCCTATGGGAATAAAAGCAAACCTGTCACCGTCATAATTAATATACGGATACCCGTGCAACAGCTTTATATAGCGGACTTTTATTATGTCGCCGCTTTTTGTGGTCTGGTATAAATTGTAAGTGACAGGCGCAAAGGCATTGTAGGTATTTCCTGGGTAAGGATACTCTATATAAAGCCCGTAATGCGTTTGACTTCCGCCTTTACCATGAGTCACCCATGTCTTTGAATCATAAACAAAGGCATCGGCTTCCTGCCCAAAAAATGACGCAGCAGTCCTGAATGCGCTGGCGTGAAGCACCCAAAACAATAATCCAATCACAACAATTGTAAACAACACTACTGGACTTAACATTACCGAAAACCTAAACCGCACCCGGCGGGGTATTGGTTTAGACTGTATCTGCATTAACAGCGCTGTAGCATCATCCATTGGCATTTTTTGCCTCATAAAAAGGAATTTATTTTTATAAACTTATTAAAACCGCTATCCAGCAGCACTTCAGGATATATCATCCGCTAGTTTCCAATAATATTTTTTATCATAAATAGCCGATTTCTTTGGATCAAGCGGGTCGACAAGTATCAGCAGCTGATCCTTTTCACTGCCTGCATGAACCTTGAATTTTTTCTCCACATGCTGGTTTTGCCATTCATAAGATACTATTGTGTAAGCGTTTGTGTAACGGCCGCCGTAACCAGAGCCCAGCACCGTGCCTATTACAGGCGAACCATTCTTCAGCATGCCATATGACGTTAAAATCTTTGGCAATAAATTCATAAGGGCGATCAATATCGTAATAACTATTGCGACTGCGCACATGATATCCCCGATATCATTGATGTACGGATAATCATGAAGAAAAAATACGTAGCGGATTTTTATAATATCTCCGTTTTTTGGCGACTGGCCCGTTTTATAATCGGCAGGCACAAGGGCATTATAGGTTTTTTCAGGGTAAGGATATGATATATAAAGCCCGTCATTTGTAGTTGTGACCTTGCCGGGCGTTACCCATGTCTTTGAACCATACACTTCAGCCCTGGCTTCCCATCCAAAAAATAAATTCACTGTTCTTAAAAAATTAACCCTGAATGCTATTGTTATTGCCGCGAATATAATGCAAATTAAAATAACCGGGCCAAACAGCGTTGAAAACCTGAACCGCAGGTGGCGCGGCACTGGTTTTGACTGAAGCTGCATTACTCTTGTTTTAATATCATCCATTGCCATTTTTCGTCTCCCTTAAAAACCCGCCTGCCTGCATCCACATGGATCCTATAAAATAAACCCATATGGCAAACAGGATAAAAAACTTGAAAGAGAGCAGGATGGATAAAAACCTGTTTTTAAAAACCGTCGACATGAAAGGGAAAGGCAGCGCGAGGCAGACGGCTGCAGCAAGCGACAGGCCAAAAAAATAATTCCTGTCTGATTCAACCGCCCTGTATAGCAATATCAATATTACAGGGATTATATATGCAAGGTGCATTTCATCGGTGTAGGATGCCGTCATGTACAAAAGCAGGAGAAAAACGCATGCTCCGTCGGTATATACTGCCCTGCTGTTTTTCGCGTTTATAAGAAGCACAAAGCAGGAAATTGCGACAATGGCAAAATTTATAATGTACGGCATAATTGCGGCGAGTATTTTATTGGGAAAAAGCACGGGCGCGTAGTTGTTGTTTTCCATGAAAAGGCGCGCAGTAAAACCGTTTACATTTACGTTCCACGGCAAAGCCGGTGAAAGGCTGTTTAAAATATTTTTTGAGTATCCGAGAGTCGGCGCCACCTGGCTGAACCATGCCGGCCAGGATGGGGCCGGCAGCAATATGACCGACACAAGGCAGGCAGCCGCAATATAAAATACAAACCAGAAAAACACCTTGAATTTCTTTGAAAACAAAAAATATAACAAAAAAGCAAGCGGAAAAAGTTTCAGGAGCAGTGCTGCGGCAAAAGGCGCGGCAACAAGCGCCGGGTGCTTTTCCTCGGTTAAAAACACCCACCCCAGGCATATTAAAACAAGCAGGACAAGGTTTACCTGCCCCATCTCTATATTGACCTTGCATGGATAAAACAGGAAAAGATAAATGGCAGAAAAAATAAAAAAAGCTTCGCTTAACCCGATTTTCATCAGCCTGAAAAAGAATAAATAAAGGAACAGCAGTATCATTGCGTGGTTTATAAAAATCATTACAATCTTGGCCGCTTCGTAAGGCAGAAGGTCCAGAAGGTAATAAAGCATCAGCCCGGCCGGCGGGTAAAGGTACATATGCACGTATTGCTTTATGCCGCTGCCTGCATTTTGCAGGGCCGCATAATTATACGGCGATATTCCTTTTTCAAACGCCAGTTTTGCAGGGAAATAAAACGTGGGAAAATCAATCTGGCTTTTCGGTATGGCCATGAACCCTGTAAAAACGACAAAAGCCGCATAGGCCGCTATAACCGCGCCCAAATAAAATTTTTTATCTTCGTTTTTTTTCATTTTATATTTCCTTTACTCCGTCGCCCGACTCGCATACGTAAAAATCGGCCATCAATCCCGTCCTTTTCCTGTAGCCCGTGGACACGTTTGCTTTAAAGTCGTATATTGCGTCCTTGTGCACTATGCTTATCGTGCACCCGCCGAAGCCCGCGCCTGTCATACGGCCGCCCAGGTATCCCGGCTGCTTTTTCGCCTCTTCGAAAAGCGCATCAAGCTCAGGGCCGGTCACTTCGTAATCGTCCCTCAGGGATATGTGCGATTGTTCCAGCAGTTTTCCGAGCGCCGCCAGGTCCCCGCTCTTCATGGCTTTGACCGCCTTTTTAACCCGTTCGTTTTCCGACACGACATGCCTTACTCTTTTCAATATAACAGGGTCCTTGATACTGCTTTTATATTTTTCAAACGTTTCCATGTCCATATCGCACAGGTTTTTTATGTCCAGTGCTTTCCGGATATCAGCCAGCGCCTGCCTGCATTCCAGGCGCCGCTCGTTGTATTTCGAGCCGGCAAGCTCCCTTTTTTTGTTTGTATTGGCAAGTACGATCCTGCAATCCCCGAATTCAAGCGGTATATAATCATGCTCCAGCGTGGAGCAGTCCAGCACCATGGCGCTTCCTTTTTTCGAAACTGCCGAGGCAAACTGGTCCATGATTCCGCACTTCACTCCAACAAACTCGCTCTCTGCCCTCTGGCACAATAACGCCAGGTCCTGCTTGTCTATTCCCATCTCAAATATTTCGGACAGGCCGTACGCAAACACCGTCTCAAAGGCGGCAGAGGACGAGACCCCCGCGCCGGCCGGTATTTCGCTGAAAAACAGGACCTCAATCCCGCTTTTTATGTTATAGCAGGCTTCCATTAATTCGTTCAGGACACCTGCCGGGTAATTTGCCCATAATGTACTGTTATTGAACCGTGATTTTTTCCGCGCGTTAAATATAATGGTTTCAGCCGCGTTTATGTCTTTTAATATTATTTTGGAGCCTTTCCTTTTCCTCACTGCCATGTAAGCGTTCATGTCTATTGCCGCAGGCATCACGAGTCCGCCGTTGTAGTCAATGTGCTCGCCTATTATGTTTATCCTTGCAGGCGCTGAAAACACCCTTATTTCACTGTCTTTGTCCCCGCCATAGGCTTTTGCAAACTCGTTTACAAACTCCTTCTTGAACCTCTCCTTATCCCATGAAGAAAAACATTTGTATTTTGCCGAAATGAGCTGTTTTGCCGTCTCTTCGACGACAGCCACGTTTGCGGCCGCGCCGGCGCCGGATTCTGACGAGGCATAATACTTTATTTTGTCCTTTGCGCGCAGCGGAGGATAAAATTCTATGTGCAGGTGGAAATACTTTTTGCTGTCTTTGTATTCAGGCGAGTTTACCGGACACTGGTGCATGCACATCATGAAGGGAAAAGGCCTGTTAAACACAAAATCAAAGGTTCCTTCTGTTATTTTCAGCGCCTCTGCCAGGTCATGCTTTTCTTCTTTGCTCAAATCCGTAATATACGGCCTGTGCTGCTTGCTTGATATGAAAACCCCGTATGGATAGTCGGTGAAGTAAGGCAGGTAAACAAGGAAACTCTTGTTCTCATAAATTATCCTGCCGTTAAAATCAGATTCTTCTTTGTTGATGCCGCATATGATGCATTGTTTTGTTTTTTTATGGTAGGCTTTCGCGTTTTCAAGCTCGGCCCTTATCTTAAACGGAACATAGGAATAGGCGTATATCTGTCCGTGCGGGTGCAGCATGGTTACGCCGACTTCCTCACCCTTGTTTTCAAACGGAAAAATATATTTTATCTTTTTATCTTTTGATAGTTTTGCGCTTCTATCCGCCCAAAGGTTTATTATTTTTATAATGTGCTCGAGCGGCAGCTGCGCAAGCGTGGTCTTGTGCTCAGGCGAGTAAAGTATTACCTCGCATTTGCCGTATGAAGGTGCGTTTTTATAGATGGATGATTTTATTTTTTTTGACATTTCAGGGTGCTTCATGAGCGCAGGAAAGTCATTGTCATACTCCAGCACATCATAGTTTTTCAGCCTGCCCTGTCCGGGGCAGAACGGGCAATAGTTCTCCTCCATATGCGGCCTTGCCTGCCTTTTTGCCGCCACCATTGTCCATGTGCCGAGCAAAGGGTTCCATCGAAGTTCAGTCATGTAATATCACCCTTGATGATGTTTATTTTGTTGAAGCTACTGCTGAAAACAAAATATTACAGCACTCAAGTACCCGCTCCAGTCCGAGGCTATAGAGCCGAGGACAAGAGGTATTGCTATAATTATTAACAACAAAGGCGCCGCAAGGGCGCCTCTGCTGTTAATATGCTGTCGAAAATATTTTTCGGTGAAAACTGTCCCTTGCTGTCTATTTCACTCCGGCGATATTGTCTATATATACCGGCCCGCCAAAAGCCTTGCCTGAATTAAACACAAGATACATGTGCCACATATCCCCGCCCGTCTGTGAGTTATCAAGTTTAAAAGTAAGGTTGTTCCATCCTTCTTTCAGGAAACCCTGCACCTGGTACCAGGCGTTTGCCGAGCCTGACATTACCAGGAATATCTGCGCATAGTCCATGTCCTTTATTGTGTCATGGGGAACATAGACGTCCATTGTTATGCTTGTGAATTTCGGCAGGTCAGTTGAAAACGGCCCGTCGTTTATCGCGATGTTCTGGTTCCATCCCGCGGAGCCGGTCGCGTCAATTTTCAATGAGTACTTGCCTTCTGTCACGAATTTCGGGTCGTCGTTGACCTGGCAGGCGTCCGCCCATTTGCCCTTGCCGTTCCAGCCGTCGGTCGACTTTGACTCAAAACCCCACAGTACTGTTCCCTTTACAGTGTTTGAAGCCTGTGCTGTCGGTGTCGTGCCTGTTGCCGCCGTTGTTGTTGCCGCAGTTCCGCTTGATGATGCTGCCGGCGTCGCGCATCCTGAGAAAACAACTGCCAAAACCACTGCTGCCAAAACCGAAAAACAAAAAACTTTTTTCATAGCCCTTCCTCCTTTTAAATATTTTTCATTTTTAATTACTTATTTGCCGCTTATATGCCCAATTAATATACCACATTTTATTATTTTTTAAATAGTAAATATCACTACTGACGCCAAAAAACCCCTTATTTATTTAATAAAAAATAAAGTAATTTAATTTTGTTTACCAAAATGCCGGCTCATCTTATTGGTTTAGACTCATTTCAGAAAGACATTTAACCAGCATTATATTATCATTTAGTGGAAGACCGTCTTCCTCATCAAAAATTTGTATGCTCAAAAGGCATTCGTCCATATAATAATCAATGCGGATTGTCCCGTCAAAATCCGTTTCTTCCTCATAATTAGAGAGTTTGGGTTTTTGGGATGCTGTCCTTCCCCATATGCCTCCGCCTTTGTTTTCGTTATCTTCCACTTTTGTCCTTATTGTGTAAATTTCCGCTCCTCCCGGAGCCTGTCCCGCAAATTCGCTGTCCTCATCAACAAATCCCGTGACAACCGGGCTGTCTTCGTATATTTTTTTATATGCTTCGGATAAGGATGATATAGCTTCAGATTCTGTGGTTGTAAAGAAGGCAAATTTGGAACTTAAAACCGCCGGGTTTGTTATTTGTTTCATTTCCTCTCCTTTCCTTATCTTATTTCAATATCCCCGTAAGAAACTCCCCTTCCTTCTGCGGAGATATAGCACCTGCCAATCTGCGGGTTTTTTAATTCGTATCCCGAATCTTTTCATATTGTTTCAAATAATCCGCAGATAACCCTTCATCAAACTCTTTCAGGTGCTTTCTTATGTATTTATTATCCAAATTTTTATAATGCTTTAGAATGCCTTCTATATCCTCGATATCGCGCGGCCTGCCTGCTATCACCTTATGTATGATTATATCCTCAGCCGAAGCGTATTTTATTTTTACCATGTCCATTTTCTTTACTGTAACTCGCTTTAAAGCCTGTTTTTCATAAGCGGAATTGGAAAAAATAAAATCAACCCTTATCCCGCTTTTATTGTTTATTACAGGCAGTACCATTGTCTTGTCGGCAAAGGACTGGATATTTTTCACAAGCACGGTTAAACCCATGCTTTTTGCTAAACCCGCTATTTCCTTCGCTGCAGATGAACCAACGCCGAGCGTGATATCAATATCCCTGGTAAATCGCGGCTCGGAATACAAAATAACCGCGTGACCCCCTATAATCATATAGGGTATCTTGTTTTTTTCGAGAATTTGAGCGATTTTTTAAATTAACTTTTTGAACATTTATTGCCTTTGCATAACGGATAGCAGATTCTATATCGGATATTTTAAAAGCCTGTGGTTTGCCCGAAATTGACAGGTAATACGCATACATGGAGTCAAGTATTTTTACTCTACTCCTGAATCCACTGTTACGGTTATAAACCTTATCTTCAAAATTCTTCATTACAGTAGTATTTTTAACCATAATACACCTCTTTATTTATTAATATTATAACATGTTTTTGAATATTGCGAGGATAAAAGAACGGAATAATTATGTAATAAAAACATTTTTAAACATTATTCCCAAATCTCCTTCTCATATGTTTTAAATAAAATAAGCTGCTTCGGTTATTTTATTTCAATATCCCCGTAAGAAACTCCCCTTCCTTCTGCGGAGATATAGCACCTGCCGTATATCCTCGGGTCTCCGGTTATGCAGTGTATCCAGCCATACTGGTGATTGTCGTCGTTTATGCGGATCCATGTATTTCCCGTGTCATCCGACCTGAATATGCCGATGACTCCCGATACTTTTCCCCATAAATATATTGCCGGATACTTGCCGTCAGGCGCTGCCTTGCCGAACCCTACCCTGTACGCTTCGTCTACATTATAGATTTGCTGGGCTGTTTGCCCTGAGTCAATAGAGCGGAAAAGCCCGCCGTTTTGCCCGGCTATCCATATGTCTCCTTCAATGCCCGGCACAGCTGCCGCGACTCCTGCTCCCCATCCCTGGTCAGTCTGCGTGGGCAGTTCAGAAGCGTACTTTACAAAACTTGCCCCGCTGTCGTCGCTCATCCACATCAAGCCGTTTAAAAAATCATATATGTAAAATTTCGCCGGGTTTATTGTGTCGGCAATAGGGTGGTATATCCCGTCCGGCAGGTCCTCGCACACTCTCCATGTTGCGCCGTTATCTTTCGAATAATATACGCTTGTTTTTTCAGCCTCCCATCCTTTGCCCTTCTCAGGCGCCCACACTATTGTTTTGCCGTCGCTTGATATCGCTATTGACCTGTAGCCGCCGCGCTTTATATCAGGAGGATACGAGCCAAAGTCTTTCCATGTGACGCCGTTGTCGTCTGAAAAAGCCCCGAACGGAGGCTTATTGAATGTCTTTACCATGAGGTTGGGGTTGCCCCATGCGCATGCTATGGAAAGTGTTGTCCATCTCGGCGGCGAGTACCTGTTTGGCGGCGCTGTGTCGAGGCTATCCTCGTACCTGAACCCGTCCACATCACCGACCGCGGTAAAAAGGCGCGCACCCGATGGCGGGCTTATTATCTGCAGTGGCACTGTTTCCTCTATGCCCTTGTCGTTAAAATACCATCTGGCTTTTTTCGAAGTTATATTATTGCTCGCCCACAGCCCATAGCCCGTGACCCACATCGCTGTCTTGGAATCAAAAGGGTCTATCTTTACGTCTGCTATCCAGTGCGGCTTCATGTCGTTTTTCGTATCCGTGTACGGTGCGAAAGAGTAATCCCAGTCCGCATCTTTTATAATCGTCTTCCATGTCTTGCCTCCGTCCATGGACTGGAAAACATCGTCATGCTCTGCCCACCTGTCAATGGTGCTTATGAGTATATGCTTCGGGTTTTTCGCGTCTATTGATATGCCCGAGAACCCGCCCGAGCCTTCAGGCGCTTTCATGTCTGTCCACACGCCTGTTCCTGTATTATATTTCCATACGGCTCCCATTGTCGCGCCGTTTGGCCCGGGATTGTCCGAGAATGTCATGAAAATTTCTCCTTTTGCAATATCGGCCCTCAGCGCCATCAGGCCCTTTGGCTGTCCTGCCACAGGCGCCCATGTAGCGCCTGCGTCAGCAGACATGTAAACGCTTGTGGTATTATCAGCAGCGGCAACGAATATTTTGTTTGTGGCGCTGCCGGCCGTTCCGCTTGACTTGTCGAATATGACGAAATTAATGTTTGCCTCAGGGCACAGCGTAACTTTTGCCCATGTCTCTCCGCTGTCAGCAGACTTCCACAGCCCGTCTTTTGTCGTGCCCATGAATATTATGGAGCCGAGGTTCGGGTCCACAGCCACTCTTTCACCGCATCCCCTGCCGTTTTCATTGCCGCCTACCTTAAAAGGCAGAGGAATGGTTTTCCACGTATCGCCTTTGTCGTTTGATATCTGAAAAGCTCCCTTTCCTGCCCAGTCCTGTGTGTACTTGCCTGTCATCATGTAAACCTTGTTCGGGTCATTCGGGTCAAGGCCAATGCTGAGTATACCGTTATACTCTGACTGGTCCTTGCCGAACATGTCCGTGATGCACTTCCACTCTTTATTCTCATTGTCCCATTTATACGCGCCGCCCATGTCCGTGCGCAAATACACAAGCCCCTTCTCTGCCGGGTGGTATATGATGCCCGGTATAAACCCGCCTCCTCCAGCTATGACGCTCTTCCATGTATAGGCCTGTGTTTTTACTGCCTTTCCCTGCGCCGTTTTCGCGCCCGCGCATCCTGCAAAAACCAAAGATAAAACAACTGCCGATAAGACCAAAAATTGTAATGTTTTTTTCATCTCACATTCTCCTTATTTGTTTTTATTCTAAAATCTAGAATCAACAATCTAAAATTATTTGGGTTCCCCGTAAAAAATTCCCCTGCCCTCTGCCGAAATATAGCACCTGCCGTATATCCTCGGGTCTCCTATAATGCAGTGTATCCAACCGTACTGGTGCCTGTCGTCGTTTATCCTCATCCATGAATTGCCCGTGTCATCAGATCTGAATATGCCCGTAACTCCAGATACTTTTCCCCACATATATATTGCCGGGTAGTTTGCTTTTGGCGCAGGTTTTCCAAAGCCTATCCTGTAAGCTTCCCCGGTATTTTCTATCTTGTCCGCAGATTTTCCTGAGTCAGTTGAATGAAACAGCCCGTGCTTTCCCGCGGCTATCCAGATGTCTCCTTCTATCCCGGGCACTGCCTCAGCGCTAAATTCAGCCATGCCGTCATTACCTGCGTATGTTCCTGAGCCTGCAAGCCCCGATACTCCTTTTGAAAATGTTTTGCCGCAGTCAGTGCTTACAAACATGCATGCTTCCACCCCGTCATACACATAAAACTTATCCGGGTTTACTCTGTCCGAAAAAGGCCAGAGGCCCTTTGAATATATCCCTCCGCATTTATGCCATATAGCGCCGCTGTCGTCCGAGTATGAAATATCCGCGTTCTGCGGCTGCCATACTATATGTTTGCCGTCACTTGACACGGCTATGCTGCGCAGCCAGCCTCTTGTGGCGCCCTGCGGATAAGACGCAAAATTCACCCAGTTTTTGCCGCCGTCCGTGGAATATGCGCCGAATGGAGGTCTTGAGTTAAATGCCTTTACCATAAAATCCGCCCTGCCCGCAAAATTTATGGTAAGCGTGGTCCCAACATGGGGCTTGAACCTGTCCTGCGGTGACTTGTCAAGGCTGTCGTGTATGAAGCCGTCAATGTCTCCCATGGCAGACAGAAGGTGCGCGCCTTTATCCGGGCTTATAATCTGCATCGCTACTGACTGCTCTATACCTTTATCGTCAAAGAACCACAGTATATTTTCAGATAAAATATTTTTACTTGTCCATATGCCGTAACCGGTTGTGAAAATAGCCTTCTTAGAGTCAAACGGGTCTATCTTGATGTCAGCCATCCAGTGCGGGGTCATGCTGTTTGTATAGTTTGCGTACGACCTGTCCCATTTTGATTTTTCAATCAGGGCCGTCCATGTCCTGCCGCCATCCACTGTGCTGAATATTTCGTCATGCGGATGGAACCTGTTCATGGTGCTCACAAGCATGCGCGCCGGATTCTGCGCATCGACTGATACGCACGCAAACCCGCCTTCGCCTGAGGGAAGGTTGAGGTTCATCCACTCCATGCTTTCTGTATTATATTTATATACTGCGCCTTTCGTTGCTCCGTTCGGACCTGGGCTGTCTGAAAACGCAATAAAAATATCTTGCCCTGCAATGTCAGCCCTTAATGCCATAAGTCCTTCTGGCTGTCCGGCTACAAGGACCCATGTATCGCCGCTATCCTCTGAAACGTAAAGGCTCCCTGCATTATCGGCAGCAGCAGCAAAAATTCTTTTTGTTGCTTTGCCTTTTACCCCGCTTGACTTGTCGAACATGACGAAATTTATGTTTGCCGCAGGAAAAGATTTTACCTGCAGCCACGAATTTCCGTAATCAAATGACTTCCACAACCCGTCTTTTGTAGAGCCCATGAATATTATTGAGTCAAAATTCGGATCAACCGCAATTCTTTCTCCAGCGCCCCTGCCTTTTTCGTTGCCGCCCACCTTAAAAGGCAGTATCACCCGCTCCCAGGTTTCTCCCCTGTCTTTTGAAATATGGAAAGCGCCATATTTGTCCGTTTCTTTTGTGTACTTGCCGTTCATCATATAAACACGGTCTGCGTCGTTTATATCCACAGCAAGGCTCAGCACGCCGTTATAGTCGGCTTCGTCCTTGCCGAACATGTCCGTGATGCAGTCCCACTCTTCTTTTGTTTTGTTATAACGGTAAGCACCCCCCATGTCCGTGCGAAGGTATATCAGGTCCTTTTCTTTTGGGTGGAATATTATGCCGGGGATGAACCCTCCGCCGCCTGATATAACGCTCTTCCAGGTGTATGGAATTTCTTCATGGGTTTTTTGAATTGTCTGTTCTTTGGTTATATTGGGTTTTATGTCCATCAGTTGCCTTTGAATTGTATTTGCAGGGACGGCCCGCCGGGTCGTCTCTGCTGGTTAAAGATGTTATTTTTTCCCGCTGAAATACTCGTCGTTTATTTCCTTGGTTATTTTTTTCAGGGCTTTCTCTGCCGTGTCTTCGTCGTTCCATACCCTGTCAAGCGCCGGATTTATGTATTTGATTCCTATTTCTTCCCACTCCTTTATCAGCGGCGTAAAATGGATGTATTTAACCGCCTCAAGCATGATTTTCTTGTTTTTCGGTTTTTGGTCGTCCATAAACTGCTTTGACTCCGCAAGTTTTATTATTGCCGGCTGCAGTCCGCCTTCGCTGGACAGGTCTATCTGTCCCTGCTTTCCTGCAAATCTTTTCAGTACCTGCCACGCAAGTTCCTTGTTCTTGCACTGACTCGTTATGGCATAGCCTGAGCCGCCTGAAGGAAATCCCCTTTTGCCAGTGGGGCCCTTGGGAAACATAACTACATCCCAGTCAAAGCCCTTTACGTCCCTGAAATACCCTGCTTTCCAGTAACCTGTATAAAACATGGCTATTTTGCCCTCCATAAATTTGGAGGCAGTGCCGTACCACCCCATGGTAGTGGAATTAATAACCACAGGCGGCGGCGTCACCTTGTATTTGTTCGCCAGGTCTGCCCTGAACTGGACTCCCGCTATTGCCTCGGGCGAATCAAGCGTTATTTTTGTCGGGTGTTTGATATCGTCCACTATCGCACCGCCGTTTGAGTAAACCCATGCTTCCCATATTGTCCACTCGTCCAGGAACCCGTATTGCGTCACATTTCCCTTGGCATCCCTTTTGGTCAATTTCTGCGCCTTGTCCAGCAGGTCCTTCCACGTCCAGTCGTCTTTCGGGTACGCTACGCCTGCCTCGTCGAACAGTTTTTTGTTGTAATATATCACGCATATAGGCGCTATGTCCCTTGGTATCACGTATAATTTATTGTCAACCGTGAATCTGTCCACAATCTCCGGGTAATAATCCTTTATGTTAAAATCCTTGTCCCTGTCGCTCTCGATATAAGGTGTGAGGTCAACCAGCAGGCCGCTGTCCTGCAGGTACTTAAAATTGCCTTCCTCGACAAAAAGTATGTCCGGCAAATTGCCTGCTGCTGCCTCAGTCATGACTTTTTCCATGTAAGGGCTTCCCGATGGCGCGCGCTCCTGCGTGACCGTAATGCCTTTTGTCAGTTTGATGTCTTTTATGATTTTTTCAACGTTTTTCATTTCTATTATGTCGCCCCAGTGCATGACGCGTATCCTGTTCTTGTCCTGTGTCCCTCCGCATGAGTAAAAAATAACAGTTGCAAACAGCAACCCGATAAATAAGCACAAAAATATTTTAACTTTTTTCATTTTTTAACCTCCGTAAAAATGAATATTATTTCTTGTAATAACTTATTTGTATGTTTTAAGTTATAGGCTTAGTTCACTACGACATCATCCAGATAAATATTTCCGGACCATGCGGTTGCCCCATCGTCAATGATCTGGATTCCAAGTTTAGGCACGTTATCTATATTGCTTAACGACGATAATGGAAATGTCAGGGTGTTCCACGTATTTACTGTCATGCTTGATACAGTCTGTGCGGTACTGTTGTCGAAGTTTGCGTATCCGTCGTTAAAAACATAAAGCTGAATTAAGTATCCCGGTGGCATGCCTGACGGTATTAATATATGCGCGGTAATTGTACGCCCTGTAAAATTACTTGGGCTCGGGGACACTTCAAACTCCCCATCCGCTGCCGAAGCCGGGAAAGAGCACGTTATTTGAGCGCAAAAATTTCCTGAAAATACAGACCCGCCCGGAACAGAACTTGCAGGCACATAAGTGCCTCCTGTTATGCCCGGATCCCCGCCTTTGGCCCATCCATCAATGCTTTCTTCAAAATCATAAAATAAATACGGTGCCGGAGTTGCAGTGGGTGTGGGCGGCATAGGCGGGGGAAGCGGTCCGTCTGCCTGCTTCCTGCAGCTTGACATTATTGCCAGGTATGCCACTATTACTATTGAAATGATGACCGGTAGTAATTTTTTCATGATTGCACCTCGTTAAAATAATTTTCAATTCTCAATTTTCATTTTTCAATAACATACATTAATTGTGATAATTGTTTAAAACTTTATTGTTAATTTCGCGTCGATTTCCTGCGCATTGAAGCTGTTCGCGTCGTTGTTGTTGTCTTTTATTATAGTGTTTGTGTATGACATCCCAAGGGCCGCATTGCTTAAAAGCTGGTAGTCTATGCCTGCGCCATAGCTCGCTATGTTCTGGTTATATTCCTGCCTTGCCATATATCCCCAGTTATTTGTGCTCGCAATGTATGTGTAAGGGAACTCTGACCCTGAAAACGCTATGTCCTTGTAACCAACGGATATCACCCATTTCTTTTCCGGGCTGTAATCTATGCCCAGGTCAAGTATGCCGGAATTAAGGTTCACGTCCGTGCCTGTTGGCGCGTCGTTGAAAGTATACTCCTGCTTATATCCGCCTTTTAATGCAAAATTTAATATGTTCAGTTTTAAGCCGGCCTCCGTCACCTCAAAAGTCCTCGCAAAATATTCGGAATTACCCGGAAGATAAGATACTATTTCCTCAAGGTACGAGTATTTAAAATACGGTATCAGCATGCCGTCGATGTAATTGCCCGACAGTTTCATTATCAATCCCTGCCTGTTTGGCGTGGCATCGCCGTAGGGCATGGCGTTGTTCTCATAAAATGTATATGGCATAAGGTTTGAACCGATCGGGAAATACGACGCGACTATTGTCGGGTTGTATCTGGTAAAAGGGTATACAATGCCTCCCACGGAATACAGCGGGAAAGCTGAGGGCGACGTTGAATTCCACGTGTTATTCTGGGTGAGGTACGGGAAATTATTTGAATCGTCGTACATCCTTGTCTGGGCCGCGTAGGCAGTGAAGGAATTTCCGTTCACAAAAAATGCCGCTTCCAGTTTTGTGTTGCTGTATTGCGTCTCTGCCGCTATCCTGAACGCTGTGTCGCTTATGTATCTGTTTTGCCAGCTTTGCCCGTAATTGCTTCCGGAGTAGTAGTCTGACGCCGCAAACTCACCTTTTATTTTTGCAATCCCGGCAATACTGACCTCTCCGTTTACCGAGCCCACATAGTTGTCAAGCACAGGGTTCCCGACAGCCGCTCCCGTATCCGGCAGGTCCTTTATTTCAACAAAATTTACACCAAGTTTCAGGATATCCTTCAACAGCTCGGAAGATATGCTGCCTGCCCCCATGTACTGGTCGTGCGCATAGGAAACAATTGTAGTCTGTGCCGGATTTTCAATATTTCCCGTCATTATATAATATCCGTATCTCAGAGCAGACTCAAGCCTGGCCATCATTACATCAATATTGACGTCCGGTCCGAACATATTTATCGTCGTGCTTGCCGTACCGCCCGTCAACGGCCATGAATTGTCCGTAAGAAAAAGGTCTTCCTTGTTCATGTCCCTTTTATCGGAAAAAATCTTTGATTCATCCGGCCTGTCATCATCAACGGCCCATATAGTGTAAGGAGTCATTTTTGCCTGGAAGTCGCCGATGGTAAATTTTATCTGGTAGTTTCCGTCGATTGAAACCCTTCTAACGCCGAAAAGATCCTGCGTGCCCCAGAAACCTCCGAACACGTTTTCCATCCTGAAAATGGCGTCTACAGACATTCCTTTCAGGGCTTTCAAGTTAAAATCCAGGTCTATAAAAGAAGTCAGGGGCATGAACCGCTCTGGCTGGTTGCTTGTTATATAGTTGCTGTTATGGCCGTAAAGTAAAAGGTCCGTCATGTAGGATCCGGCGTCCCCGTTTATGCGCAGCCCGGTGCTTGATAAAAGCTTGTCCTGTTTGTCAGACAACTGTTTTTCCTTGTTCTGTTCTTCTTTTATTTTAAGGTCTATAAGTGTCTGCTCTATCGCGCTCAGCTTCTGCCCGGCTTCCATCATGTCGGTTTGAAACGCTTTAATCATGTTAAAAACTTTGTCTATATTTTCATCTGTCGCTATATTGCCGGAGGTATCGGTAAAAATGTTTATAACCGCGTTATTAATATACGACACGACGTCCTGGCGTGTAATCTGGTCCTTTTCAAGCGGTATCGTTATGGCCTTCGCGTCTATCAGGGCTTTGATAGCCTGATAGTTCGCGTTGTCTTTATCTATTGCCCCGTCAGACGCAAAAATTAAAACAGGTGCAATTAATAGTGCTAAAGTGAATAATATCTTTTTCAGCATTTAAATTACCTCCATTTATTGTTGATGCTGTTATGATTCAAAATTATTTCCATTTGTTTATTATTGCAGCCGGTATATGTCATTTTTCATATTGTAGCCGTCCCATCCGCCTATTACCAGAATGTTATTAATAAATACCACGCATGCAAAGCCGTATCTCGGGCTGAACCCTGCCGACGCCGTCACGCATGTCCAGTTTTTTCCGTCCTCTGATCGCCAGATGTCGTTTTTAAAACCGCTGTCGCTGTCGTATCCGGCTATCACCCATATTTCATTGTCATACGCAACGCTGGCGTGAAGCTCCCTCTCGTCAAATTCGGCCGACGCCGCCGCGCACGCCCAATTTTTTCCGTCCTCTGAGTACCAGACGTCATTTTTATCACCGCTTTTGCTGTCAAATCCTCCGATGATCCACATCTCGTTGTTAAATATTGTGCCGGAATGCCATCCTCTCGCGCTGAACGGCGCTTGTGACGATGATACTGTCCATGTTTTGCCGTCGTTTGAATGCCACACGTCGTTTTTGTAATTTTTGCCGTCATACCCTCCTATTACCCACATTTCATTATTATACACAACACTGGTATGCCATCCTCTTTTCCCGAACCCTGCGCCGTCCGACATGCAGGTCCAGCTTTTGCCGTTGCTCGAGCGCCAGACGTCGTCATTATAACCGCCGGCATTGCATCCTGCTATTACCCAAATTGCGTTGTCATATATTATACTTGTATGTCCGAATCTCGGGCTGAATTCAGCGTTTGCCGTAGCCGTGGCCCAGCTTTCTCCGTCGCCTGAATGCCACACATCGTTTTCATAATTTTTGCCGTCATATCCTCCTATAATCCAAACTTCGTTATTAAATGAAACACCGGTATGTCCGTCCCTTGGGCTAAAAGGCGCGCTGATTGGCGCCTGTTGCTGTATTTTTGTCGGCACCGGAATCGCGCGTGTTTTTTTGATAACAGGTTTAGGTAATAAAGGTGTATTTTCAGCTGTTGGTGCTGGAGCCACAGGGTTATTCTCAACCGTTGGCGCGGGCGCCACAGGAGTGTTTCCAACCATTGGCGCGGGTGCTACAGTAGCGGCTTTCCTCCTTGAACAAACCAAAACAAGTAATAACGCCATTAATATAAGCAGCGCTGCCGCTGCAATAAATTTTTTCATGCTATTACTCCTCTTTTTATTGCGCTTCATATTAAAAATAGTCCTTTAGTTCCGCGAAAACCTGCCATCCGTTGAAATTATTTGCGGACACTTCGCTGTCCGTGTGCCAGAACTCCTTGATCCTGAAATATACCGACGCCCTCGATCCGAAATCATAGTCAAAACCGACTCCGTATGCCTTATCAAAGTAATCAAGCCCGTAGTTCGGCGTGGTTTGCGAGGCCGAGCTCCACCACTCAACATTGTTAGAGGCCCACCTTTCGAGCCCGACGAAACCCAGCAAATTAATGCTGTTTATTATATTGTAAGAAATGCAGCTTGAAATTACATTCTGACACAAAAGTCTTGACGGGTCGTAATCAACCGCAAAGTCGGCGTTGTTGTTCAGGGTTGTAAGTTCTCCGTAAAAAAACAACAAAACATCCCTGTTGTATTTAAACAGCTTGTTCAGTTCATATCTGAAATCAATTACAAGGTCGTCGTAAAACTTGTCCGTATCGCCGTTTACAGCGCCTGAAACCATATACTCCCTGTTTGAATTGGCGATCGCGGTCGACAGCCCGCCCCTGCCGAGGTTAATTATACTGTAAGGCTCGGAATGGGAATTTGTGCTCAGAGTGGAATCATAACCGTACCTGTTTTTGTTGTAATTTTCATAAGGTAAGTATTCGTTTGGAAAGTCCCCGGGCGCGACGTCGTAACCATAGTTGCTCTGGAAAAGGTACCAGTATATCTCGTCGTTCATCCTGTCTCCGAGTATGAAATGTTTCGCGTAAAACATGTTTCCCGTGTCCTGCAGTTGGCTGGATACCCCGTAATTTAAAACGAACATCCCGTAAGGTATGTTTACCTTGGCTGTGGCCTCTATCTTGTTTTCATTATTATATAACGCGCTCGGGTCGTCTGCCGACGTGATGTTTTTCATTTCGACCTTGTTTTTCTGGTCAACCCACTGGTAGCTGGTGTCGTTAATGGCGGATACAGGCGCTTCATAATTCGGGTCTATCCTTGTGTATTTTATTGCCAGCTCGACGTTTTTCAGCTTCAGGTCAGGATAGGTGTTCACGAAAAAAGCCGTGCCCTGCTGTTCATAAGGCATGGCGTCGATGTTTGACTGGTTATATTCGCTCGGAATATTTGTGGTCTTTCCGTTATAATTGGAAAACTCAAGCTCGGCCGTGGTTTTAAACATCCACATTATATTTGATTTCATGCTTATGCCTTCTATATTATCATCCGTTATATAGTTATTCGGCCCAAAACTGCTGTAGCCCACGCCTCCATAGGCCAGCGGCCCTTCGGCCACTATTTCGCTTTTATCCGTCGACGCGTCGTAAAAATTAAACGACCAGTCGGTATCGTAAAATCCCGGCAAATTCTGTCTGTGTGTCAGCTGTCCGGCCAGTTCATAAAGAAAATTGATGCCGGCGTACGACTGGTCAAAATACGCTTCCTTCCCCGCTATAAGCTTTAGCTGACCCAGGTTGTAAAAATTGCTGTTTGTTACGTCCACTCCCATCCACGAGTTCATGGACCACCTTTCATCTAGGTGTATGCTGTAGTTATGTATTAGCCCCTCAAAATGGTCCTTTGTCTTTTCTTCGCTCGCGTAAATGTCCCTGTCAAAAAATTCAGGCCGCAAAGTCTGCGCCTGCGCCGCGATAAACGAAGTAATATTGTCCCAGAAAAAACCCGCCATTACTTTCCAGTTATAAATCGTAAGTGATAAAGTGTATACATCCATCAGACGTTGAACGCCGTAAAACGATAATCCGTCGGTGCCGTAGGAAGGGTCGTTTGTAGGACTTTCAAGGCTGAAATTCAGGTTATATTCCACGTTGTCCACGGGCACGCCGTCTATGCTCATTTGTAAAAATGTGTTCGGCCCTGCGTACCGTACATGGCTGAGCCCGAATGACTCTATGTCGCCCCATCTTGCGCATATTAATCCTGATATTTTTACAGGCGGCTGGTCGTTAAAAACCGTGTGTTTGTATTCGTCTTCTATCTCTTTCATTTCTGAAAGCATCTGGTCTGCGTTTGACCTTAAATTATCAGGCTCGTTTGCGTTGCTTTTGTTTTTTGATATTTTGCTTATTTCATCAGCATACTTGTCCGCATATGCTTTTAAAATTTCCGTATACTGTGAATAAGCCTGGCTGGTAACTGAGCTGGCGCTTGGCGCAGAGTTTACAAGTGCTTCCTCTATATAAGAAGCAGCTTCTGATTTTGTCAAGGCATTTTGTTTGAAGTACTCGGGTTTTTCTGATTTTATCAGGCCTGCCTTAGCCATGTCAAAAAGATCCGAATAAAGCTTGTCGGATTGGGGTATCAATAAGTCAAGTGCCGATGAAAAAGCAGGTGACGAAATGAAAATCAAAAAAAATATCAAACCTAAAAGCCTTTTCATTATACCTCCGTAATTTATTCCCTTGTTGGATAAAACGCAATGTTTATAACCGTGAAAATCCCAATTTAATTTTGTTAAATTAAAATTTCCCTTAAAACTAGATAGAATTATAAATTAATTAAAATTAAAGTCAATCTAATTTATCGGGAAAAATCCTAAAATTTTACTTGACTGAAGTAGTAAATCATTATAGCTTGTTTAAAAAAAATAAACCAAGGAGGAGTTCATGAAAGCAAATCGCATGATTTTGTTTTTATCTGTTGTCATTTTGTTTTCTTTTTCGGTTCCATTGTTTTCCGCTGACGCAAACATCAGCATCAATGCAGACAAGGCTTTAAACGTCATTCCTGACGAACTTTTTGGCCAGAACATGGCGGTCTGGGAAAAGACAGGCGACGGCTCTGACCCTGGTTATATAGACGCTGTCAAGGCAATGAACTGTGCAATAGTGCGCTTCCCCGGCGGAGGATATGCCGATATAGTTGACTGGGAAAACATACCCCAGTGCAAAATGTCCTGGATTCCCGTCAATATGCAGAAAGGCATTGGCTTTGCAAAGGCATGCGGCATAAAACTGCAGTGCTGCGTGAACTACGCAGGAAACTGGTGCGACAAGGACCAGGGCCACGACGCGGCGGTAAAAAAAGCTGCCGACTGGGTAAAATACATGAACGTCACTGACGGCGGTGCTTACCCGGTAAAATACTGGGAAATCGGCAACGAGCAGTTTGGCAGCGGCGAGAACGGGTTCTGGAGCGACGACGAGGAGGGCGGCACGCGCTATGGGAACTTCTTTGTGGATTTTTATAAGGCAATGAAAACCGTCGACAAGACAATACAGATCGGCGCCCAGTTCCAGTATGACCACGCAGGCTTTACAATAGGCGTGCTCAAGGCGCTTAAGGCCAAAAAAATTGTACCTGACTTTTTCATAGTGCATGTTTACCCCATATGGCTGTCCGACAGGAACAAGGAAAAAGCTCCCTCATGGGACAAGACGCTTTACGCGGCAAACCCTGTTCTTGACGGAAGGCTCATGGACAATGTGGCAGTAGGCGTCTCAATAACAAGCATAAATGACCAGTTAATAGAAAAATACCTTGGTAAAAAATATGTCGGCAAAATACCTTTCTGGTGCACTGAATGGCGTTCAATACTTGAATACAAATTTGATGAATTTTCGGATACTATGTTCTGCGCCCAGTTCCTGCTCGAGATGGGCAGGCTCGGATTTGGCGGCGCGAATATCTGGGATTTAAAAAACGGATTTGACGTGAAAAAAGGAGATGATTTCGGGCTGCTGCGGACAGGAGTAAACAAGGACGTGTCCGATGACAACCCGATAGACAGCCCGCGCCCTACATATTATATTTACCCTTACCTGTCCCGCGTGTTCGGCAGGCAGATGGTGGAATGCATTGCGCCGGATTATGTTCCTAATGCTGTTCCGGGCAAATATCCCGAAGACTGGAAAATGAATACGGTGACAGGCAACAAGGTACGCGCCTGGGCCTCAAAGGATGCTTCCGGAAATCTTACCGTTTTTGTTGCGAACAATGACCCGGACAACAGTGCGACTGCAAACATCACAATAAACGGGTTTAATGCTGATAAGCAGGGTAAGGTATGGCTTTTTGAGCCGTCCGGCAACACTTTTTACGGCAGCGACAAGCCGATTTTACAGAGAATGCATATAAAGATAAACGGCAATGAGGACCCGGCCATAGGCTCCCTGCCCGGCGACGGCAATACGATACAGACAGGCAATACCTTTAAAATGGACCTGCCCGCTGCCTCAATGGCGCTGGTAAAAATACCTGCAGCACCTGTTCCCACAGCTGCTGTTCCGGTACCGTCAACACAAACTGCAAAATAAATAATATAATAAAAAGGCGGGCCTTAAAAGCCCGTCTTTTTTATTTGGTTTCAGGGAATACTTCTGTGTTTTATTTATAACCAGTACTCTAATCCTATTTTCAATGTTACAAAAGATGGTATTACAATATCCTCGTCTTCGTCATGTTCAGGCCCGGGCGACCATTTTGTATAAAGCCACATATATCCTGCCTCAGCGAAAATAGTAATTTTATCTCCGCCAAACCCTATATGCACTCCAGCCTGCGGTTCAATAAATGAGAGCAGGTAGGAATAGTCATTATCCGCATCCATATCCCCGGACATAAATGTATTGCCAAGTCCTACATAATATATATCCGATATATTGTAATGCAAATCTGCGGACGCTTCAGTAAGCCATGCAGGCGTTAAAAGCCTGCCTCCTGCGTCCACCGAAATGGTAAATCGTCTGTTTAGTATAAGTTGGTTATACCCCACCAGCCAGACATTGTATCCCGGCAGTTCGGCTTGGACAAAAATCGCATGGTCATATGCAATGCATTTCCCTGCCAGAATAATCATTATAAAGAGTGCCAGAATTTTTGCTTTCATTATTTTCTCCGGTTAATTGCCTTTTTCTTTTATTCTCCGTCATTACCTATGGAAGTAGTCGGGCACGATTCCATAGCCTCCGCGCATAGCTTTTCCTCCTGTTCGTTTTCCGGCTGCTTGTATACGAAAGCGTGCGTATCGTCCTTGCTCATTTTAAAACTGGCCGGTGCTGTAACAACACAAAGTTCGCAAGCTATACACTGGTCGTCGACATAATACTTTCCTTTCACATTATCAGGCTGTTTCGCATTAATATTTGGCATATTTTCTTCTCCTTAAGCAGTTTGATTATAATTTTACAAGCTGGGCGCTTACGTCCCAGAGTTTTTTCGCTGTTTCCTCATCCCTTGCTTCTTTTGACGGCTTTGCCTCTTTGCATTTAATGAAATATTTCCCCGTAACACCCTCGACTTCCGGAGATGAGGCCAGATAAATGGATGTCTGCGCGCCTTTTTCCGGCGTGACCAGGGCAAAAGCAAAAGCCCTGTAAAAAAACTTTACCATGGCTCCCCCGCCGCTGCCGAAATTCGTCGCTACCACGCCAGGGTGAAGGCTGTTTGAAGTTACCTGCGTGCCCTGCATCCGCCTTGCCAGTTCGGATGAAAAGAGTATATTCGCGAGCTTCGACATGCCGTATGCGCCCATCATGGTGTAGCTTTTTTCGGCCTGAAGGTCGTTAAAATTCATGTGCCCGCCAAGATGCGCCATTGATGAGACTGTCACCACACGCGAAGGCGCGCTTGACTTTAAAAGCGGCAGCAGCATGTTCGTGAGCAGGAACGGCGCCAGGTGGTTTACCCCAAAAGTGGTCTCAAAACCATCTTTTGTCAGTGTGCGTTTTCCTATGACCCCGCCTGCGTTGTTTAAAAGCACATGGAGTTTGCTGAACTTGGCCATTATTTCGTTTGCAGCGTTCCTTACAGAGTCAAGCGATGTAAAATCTGCCAGCACAAGCTTTATGTCCTCATTGCCGCTTCTTTTTTTTATTTCAGCCATGGCCTCGCTGCCTTTTTGAAGGTTCCTGCAAACCATGATAACTTCAGCGCCTTTACCGGCCAGTCCCACGCATGCTTCAAAGCCTATCCCCGAGTTTGCACCTGTAACTATAACTGTCTTTCCTTTCATTTCGTTTGTCATAAACTCACATCCATTATAGGAATAGATTCATTTTTCTTTCTTTGAAAATATATATTAAATGGCGCAATATCACAATCATGATATTCTGCTTTTTATTGACTTTTTTTTGGAGTGGGAACTACTGGCAGTTTATTTTTTAATTGCTTTTCCTACTGTTATCTCTGTAGCTGCGGCAAACTCGTTATTTGCCTCCAGCGCCTCGAGCTTTACATAACGCGCAGAAACAGGCCCAAAAACGGCAGTTTTCATTGTGGAATCCGCGGGCCACTTGCCTGATGCTGTTTTTGTGAATTTCACACCATCCTCGCTCGTATAAATTACGTACGATGTTATGGCTCCTTCGTTTGTAGGCGTTGCTGTTACAATATATTTCGGCACATAGCAAAGCATGCCTACATCCGGGTATGCCTCTCCAAGGTCAAGCGTGATTGACTGCGGCAATTGTTTATCTGATTCCCAGACTGTGTAATAACCGGCGTCGTTTATTCCGTCTATGGCATACGCGGCGTTTCCGCTTGTCGCCTCAGCAGACTGTATGGCGATAGGATTTTCGTTCTGTACAGGCTGTTTTGGAAGCGGCTTGCGCTTAAGGTTCGGCTTCCACTTTTTACCTACTTCAATAAGTGTGTTTACTATCTTGTCATCCAGCAACCCTTTCCTGTTCGGCGGGCAGTTTAAAATAAAAACCGTGTAACGTTCCTCCAGCGGCTTAAGGTGCTTTTCTACAATATCGTCAACACTCATCGGATTTTCATTTTCAGTCGAATCCCCCCAGAACCAGTCGTTGCCGCCGATAATTTTGTTGTCCTGCGCTGCCGCAAGCTTGTTTCCCTCAGGGGAAAAAACTCCTTTTGGCTCCTCAAACATAAAAATATCATTGTCCCATGCGCACTGGAGGTGCGTATGGTCTATTATCAGGCAGTCGGGCTGAAGGGATTTGATATATGCGCGTATTTCGGCGTAAGGCATTGCCTTGTGCCCCATTTTCCACGACCAGCCGTCGAGTATAAGCATAGGTATCGGGCCGTAATTTGTCAAAAGCTCCTTAAGCTGCGCCTTGACATAGTCAATATCATCCTGGGTAATGGGCTTATTGCCTATGCCTTTTGTGTTATCCCAGATTGAGTAATAAAGCCCTGGCAGCAAACCTTTTGCCCTGAAAGCGTCCACATACTCACGCACGACGTCTCCTTGCCCGTCTTTCCACGGTATGCTTTTTACTGAAAAATCGCTTGTGTCTGTCTGCCACAGGGCAAAGCCGTCATGGTGCTTTGTGGTCAGTACCCCAAAGGTCATGCCTGCCGCTTTTGCCGCGTCTGCCCATTGGGCCGGATTAAAATCGGTAGGGTTGAATTTTGAAATGTCCAGGTGCGCCTGCGACCAGTAGCCTGTATATGTAAGTATCCCGAAATGGATGAACATGCCGAAACGCAGGTCGACAAACTCGCGCTGCAGCTGCTCCAGGCTCTTGCCTGAAGCTGTGATTTTTGGTTCCGGTATATTATTTTTCACTGTCTCTCCTCCCGCGCATGATAGAAACAATGCCATAATCATTATTGCCGGCGATATGTATCTTTTCATTAAATTTCTCCATTCAATTATTTAAATCTTTATCGTTACCGTCGTCCCCTGTCCCTGCCTGCTGTCTATGGATATGTCGCCGTTATGAAGTTCTTTTATTATCTTATATGATATCGCAAGCCCCAGGCCCGTGCCTTCCCGCCTGGCTGTAAAAAACGGCTGGAATATTTTGTCCTTCAAATTATCTGGTATGCCCCTGCCGTTGTCCTTTATGGTTATTTCCGCCTTTTCTCCTGCCTGGCTTATCGTAATTTCAATAAGTTTTTCCTTATTGTCTATCGCCTGGAAAGCATTCATTATCACGTTATAAACTGCTTTTCTGATTAAAAAAGGGTCAACAATTGCTTTTATTACGCCGGTCTTCGGCTTTATTTTTACAATTTCCCTCACTTCGTGAGGCAGTTCATTCATCGATTCATCAATCAGTTTTACTACATTAAGTTCCTGTTTGTCCGGTACGGAATCTTTTGTGTAGGTGAGAAAATTATTCAGGAAATCGCTCATTTTCATGGCATTGCGGGTAATATCATCTGCGTGTTTTTTTATTTTTTCGTCCTTTGCCTTTTCCTTTATCAGCTCCGCATACCCTGATAGGACGTTCAGGGAGTTGCGTATCTCGTGCGCAATGCCGGCTGAAAACTCGCCGACCGTCGCCATTTTTTCCCTGTTTTCTATGTAGGTTTTCAGCTCTTTTTTCATGCTGTCAAGCGTATTGGCAAGGACATTTATCTCTTCCTCACCCTTAACATCTATGTTCTCGTCAAAATTTCTTTTTGCTATCTGTTCCGCCTTTTCCTTAAGCCTGATAATCGACCTTGTCATGCCCGATGAAATCAGGAAAGAAAGCACAAAGGCAAAAATAAAACCTATTGCCCCGAGCGTGACAAGGAAATTCCTGTACTGATTTATGTATTTAATATATTCCACGCTTGCTTCCACGCCTATTATCCCTGTGGTCTTTCCTTTATCGTCGAGCGCTACATATCCTGTCTTATAATATTCGCCTTTCGCCCCCCTGTAAAGAGGCGTGGATATTGCATTGCCTTTTAACGCCTGGTCTATTTCATAAGCGTCAAGCTGTATGAAGAACTTGTCGCTCTCATCAAGCGTGGAAAGTATCACTCTTTTGTTCGTATCTATGAGGAAAATATCCCTGACGAGTATAATATCCCGCAGTTTTTTCAGCTTTTCCCTGTAAGTGTCGTAAATTTTGCCCTTAAGCTGAAGGTATTGCAGGTCATCCGGGTTTACAGTTTCCTTTATTATCCTGCCTGCGGTAAGCAGTCGGTTCTGCATTTCTGTCTCGAGGTTGTTTTTGATCATGTTGTAGGTAATAAACCCATAAAGGCCTATTATGATGATGAATGAAAGGAGGAAATATATTATGACCTTCCCGCGTATTGTGTTAAACATTATTTGTCTCTTAACTTTTTCATTATCTCTTCCCTCTGCCTTTTGTTTAAAAACGCCGCCCTCGGGTCGTTCTCATCAATTGCCTTTAACAAATCGTCCTTATCCTTAAATTCGTTGTATAATCTGTATTTTATTTTCTCGCCGATATACGGTATATCATCAAAGATCGATTTTTTCAATTTCTTATTCGAAAGCAATGTCTGGTACGACAGCGCAAACCTGTGCGCCTCGTCCCTCACCCTCTGCAAAAGGAACCTTGCTTTTTCCGTTATGGGCACAGGCTTGTTTTCACCCGGTTTGAACACAAGCTCCTCCCTTTTTGCAAGCCCTATTATTTCCACGTCCTCTATCCCTGTGAGCGACAGCGCCTCTTTTGCGGCGTTCACCTGTCCTATGCCTCCGTCTATCAGGATAAGGTCCGGGAACTTAGCGTCCTCTTTCAGCATCCTGCTGTACCGCCTTTTCACAACCTCGCTTATCGAGCCGTAATCGTCGATGCCGGTTACTGTCTGCACCTTGTACCTGCGGTATGAGCTTTTGTCCGGCGCGCCGTTCTTAAAAACAACGCATGACGCTACAAGGTTGTCTCCCTGCAGGTGCGACACGTCTATGCCCTCAATCGTAAGCGGCGGTTTTTTCATGTAAAGGTTTTCACCCAGTTCTTTGATTGCTTCTGCTGATTTTTCCTGCGACTTTTCCTTTTGCTCCTTTATCTTATCGTGCTGTTTTATCCTCTCCTCAATATTTTCCTGCGCCATTTTCAAAAGGTTGTCGCGCTTTTTAAAAATAACTTTTATTCCTTTGTTCCTGAATATCTCGCCTGCTATTTCAGGCTTTACGCCTGCGTCAGGCAGGATAACTTCCTCGGGATATGAAATGCGCCTGTTGTAATACTGGTAAAGGTAGAGCTCAAATACGCCCTCCTCGCCGGCAGCCTCTGAAAAAACGTCTATTTTTTTGCCTATAAGCCTGCCCGACCTTATGCTCAGCACGCAGAAATAATGAACATTGTCCCTGTAAATATGGTCTATGGCGTCAATGTTCCTGTCTTCAGCGTCCACTACTTTCTGCTCGCTCATAATGCCTTCGACAGCCTTTATTGCGTCGCGCGCCTCTGCAGCTTTCTCGTATTCCTGTTTTTCCGAATACTCATCCATTTGTTTTTGCAGATTATCGCGCACTGTCCTGTAACTGCCGTTTAAAAAACTCCTGACTTCCTTTATTGACTGCTTGTAAGCCTCATCTGATATGAACCTTACGCACGGCGCAGTACATACGCCTGTATCGTAATATATGCACGGCCTGGGTAAGGGTTTTTTATCAAACTCGTAAGTGCATTGCCTTACTCTAAAAGCCTTGTAAATGAGCTGAACGACCTTTTTCGCGTCATCAGGCATAAAGGGGCCGTAATAAACCGCATTTTTGTCTTTTGTTACGCGTGTTATGTAAACGCCGGGATATTTTTCGCCTGTGGTTATTTTTATGAAAGGATATGATTTATCGTCCTTGAGAAGTATATTGTAATGCGGCTTGTGCTGCTTGATAAGGGAATTTTCCAGCAGGAACGCTTCTATTTCATTTTTGGTGACTATGTAATCAAGGTCCTTTACGAGGCCTGAAAGGATTTCTGTTTTAATGTCTTTTTTGCCTTCCTGGAAATACGACCTTACCCTGTTCCTGAGCACACCGGCTTTGCCAATATATATAATCTCCCCTTCCGCATTTTTGAAAATATATACCCCTGGTTTCTGCGGAAGTGTGTTAATTTTTTCTTTTTCCATTATTCGCTCCTATGCAAGAGTTTATTTTGCAAGCTTACATGTGCAGCAAAGTATTACTCTTGCTTGTACCCGTTCAAGTCCGAGGCTTCCGGCCGAGGACAAGCGGTACCATTACAGGTTTATTGATTAATTGTATTTTTCGTTAAGATTATAACCCAACAAAACATATTTTTCTATTTATAACTTTACCGTTTTATAGTAAAATATTTATACAATATCAATAAAGGTGGTGTCTGTATGGCAGAAGATGAAAAGAAACCCGAGGAAAATCCAGTACCGGCAGAAGATGCAGTAAAACAGCCCGAGGGCCACGAACCCGAGGTTTTCAAGAAAAAACACGAGCATCCATGGCAGAAGTTCCAGAAAACCAACGCTACTTTCAAGAAAAATATGTCAAATAAAGCGGCAAGGTTTATGCAGCGCAAATCTGGTAAGGGTGGATGATAAAAATCTACTGAATATAGTTTGTATTATTAGATTCGAAAAAAAATTAAAACTTATATCCTTTTTTCTTTTTCTTCTTCACGCCTATTGCCCTTATGTCCTCAATTTTATCCCTTAATACCGCTGCTTTTTCGAAATTCAGCGATTTGGCTTCCTTATGCATTTCTTTTTCCATCTGGCGTATTAAATCTTCCACGTCTTTATACTTAAACTCTTTCTCTTCCTCAAGTAAAGGTACGGTGTAATAATCCATTTCATAAACGCTTGTCATTATATTCTTGATTTCTTTTTGTATGGTTTTCGGCGTTATATTGTTCTTTTTATTGTATGCAACCTGTTTTTCCCTTCTTCTTTCTGTCTCGCCAATCGCTTTCTTCATGGAGTCTGTCATCCTGTCCGCGTACATGATGACTTTGCCGTTTATATTCCTTGCCGCCCTTCCTGTCGTCTGTATCAGCGAAGTCGCGGAGCGTAAAAACCCTTCCTTGTCCGCGTCAAGTATGGCGACAAGCGATACTTCGGGTATGTCAAGGCCTTCCCTGAGCAGATTTATTCCTATTAAAGCGTCAAACTTTTTCTCGCGAAGTTCCCTGATGATCTGTATCCTTTCAAGTGTCTCGACTTCAGAGTGCAGGTACCTGCACTTGATTCCTTTTTCCTTCAGGTATGAGGTCAGGTTCTCAGCCATTTTCTTTGTGAGCGTGGTGACAAGCACCCTTTCGCTTTTCTCAGCCCGCTTTTTTATTTCATCCATCAAGTCATCCACCTGTCCCTTTGTCGGCCTGACTATTATCTCCGGGTCCACGAGTCCTGTGGGCCTTACTATCTGCTCTGCTACGTTCTCTTTGCCGCTTTTGTCAAGCTCGTACTCATCGGGCGTGGCAGAAACAAACACTGCCTGGTTTATTTTTTTCTCGAATTCATCAAAGGTCAGCGGCCTGTTGTCAAAAGCAGCCGGCAGCCTAAAGCCGTAATCAACCAGGTTTTTCTTGCGCGAAAAATCTCCTGCCTGCATGCCGTGCACCTGCGGTACGGTCACGTGCGACTCGTCTATGAACATCAGGAAATCTTTTGGGTAGTAATCAAGCAAAGTGTATGGCGGCGAGCCGGGCTTCCTGCCTTCTATTATACGGGAATAGTTTTCTATTCCCTTGCAGTACCCCATCTCAAGAAGCATTTCCATGTCATAATTTGTCCTTGTCTTCAGCCTCTCGTATTCCACAGGCTTGTTCTTGAAAAACGCGAGCCTTTCCTCAAGCTCTTTTTTTATATTCTCAACCACTATTTTTATATTATCCTCAGGCATAACATAATGCGTAGCAGGGTACACAAGCAAACGCCTGAATTTTGACAGCGCATTTTTGCTGACAGGGTCAATCTCTGAAATTCTTTCTACAGTATCACCGAAAAACTCTATCCTGACCGCTTTCTCGGAATACGACGGGTATATCTCGAGTATATCGCCCTTTACCCTGAATATTCCCTGAGTAAACTCGAACTCGCTCCTTTTATACTGCATCACTGCCAGCTTTTCGGCAATATCCCTCAGCGTTATTTTCATACCTTCTTCCAGGAACAGGTCCATCCTCTTGTAATTTTCAGGCGAGCCTATGCCGTATATGCATGAAACGCTCGCGACTATTATGACGTCCCGCCTGGTTATGAGCTTGTATGTGGCCGAAAGCCTCATCCTGTCGAGCTCGTCGTTTATGGCCGAGTCTTTTTCTATATAAAGGTCCCTGTGCGGCAGGTACGCCTCGGGCTGGTAATAATCGTAATACGACACAAAATATTCTACGGCATTATCCGGGAAAAACTCCTTGAACTCCATGTATAGCTGGGCTGCCAAAGTCTTGTTGTGCGATATTACTATTGCAGGCCTGTTGACCTGCTCTATGACCTTTGCCATGGTAAAAGTCTTGCCCGAGCCTGTGACTCCGAGAAGTGTCTGGAACTTCTCGCCCGCAATGATGCCTTTGGCTAGCTTTTCAATGGCTTCAGGCTGGTCTCCGCTCGGCTTGAAATCTGTCTTTATAACGAACTTGTCCATTTATTTTGCCTTTCCTATGGTAAGAGATAAATAATATTTTTTATTTTGGTATAATTAGGATTGTCTTCCCGCCCGGCTGTACTTCAGGCGCCTTACGCGCCTTTTTTTCTGGCAATCTCCTGCAAAAGCTGCTTGACTTCGGCGTGATCTCCGAATTTCTCGGAAAGCCTGTTGAATATGTGCATTGCTTCCTTTGTCATGTTCTGGTTTATGTATATGTATGCTGTTGTTATCAGGGAGTCAAGCGTCTTTTCACTCACTACAATATCGTCTTCTTTTTTCCCGCCGCTGTCAATCTCGCCTATATCGTCCATTATAGCTTCTTCTTTTGGCCTCTGCGGTGCAGGCGCAGGAGTCGGTGCTGCAGGTTTTGTTTCTTTTTCCCCGATTTTCGGTATCTCATATGCCTGCTTCAGGTAATCCATTACAGACTTTTGCTTTTGCACCTGGTCTGCAGGCACGGCCGGCGCGGGGAAAGGAGCTGGTTCCGAGGCTTTTCTTGCTTCCATCTCCTGCTGCATTCTTTCTCTCTGCATTTTGAATTTTTCCACGGCTTCCCTTTTGGCTTTTTCAAGCTGTTCCTGCTTTTTACTTTCCTGTTCCTCCATGATTCTTTTTATTTCTTCTTCCTTCAGTTTTTCCTTTTTTTCCGCTTCATCAAGCTTCACCTTCAGCTCCTCGGCGGCTTTTTTTATTATGAACATTTCCTTTTGCTCGAGCTCATTCTGAATGTTCTGCTGTTCATCCATCAGGTTCTTTGCTTTTTCTTCCTCTTCCTGCATTATCTTTGCCTGGCGCTCCTCAAGCGCAGCCTTTTTTGCGGCTTCCAGGCTGTTTGAGCCTCCGCGCTCTATCTTTTCCCAGACTTTTTCGCCTGCCACGCTCTGCGCCACCAGCATGTATACGCTGTGAAGTTTCTGCTTAAGGTCGTCGTTGTTCGGCGCGAGCTTTAGCGCGGTTATATATGTCTCAACCGCTCCGTCAAAATCCCCGTTGTTCAGGTAATTCTGCGCCATGGTATCGAACTTGTCTATGAGTTCCTGCTGGGGGTCGGCCTGTTTGGTTACCGGCGCCTGCTGGTCCTGTATCTTTTTTTCGTGTTCATGGAATTTCTTCTCCTCGTCGTTCAGTTCCTTTAACTTGGTGTTCACCGGAAACTCATCGCTGTTAAACTCGGTTATTTTCTCATATATTTCCCTGGCGCCGGCATATTCGTGCTGCATGATTTTTTTCTCAGCTTCCTTTATGATCAGCCTCATGGATGATTTTATCCTGCTGTTTATCCTGTCCTCGTCAGGATAAAATTTCTGGATTTTCTTGCAGAGTTTCAGCGCCTTTTCGTAATGTTCCTTTTTTTCAAGCAAAAGTATGGTGTTTAAATATACGTCAAGCGCCTTGGATTTGTTGTTGTTTTTGAAATAGGTGTCCCCCAGCATGTTCAAAACGTTGAAATCCTCAGGGTCAGCCTCGTAAAGCTTCTCGTAAAGGTATATAGCCCTGTTATACTCGCCGTTCTGGTAGTAGCCGTAAGCCAGCTTTATAGAAAGTTTCTTTTCCTCTAGGTCCACGTCGCTCTCCCTGCCGTATTTTCTTCCATTTTTAAAATTATAATATTTATACTTCTCAAAAGCAAGCTGGTTTTCAGGCCTTTTCCTGTGTTATTTTGTCATGAGCTCTACTTCGACCCTAGGCCCCTTTTTCTTTGCATCTTCTTTGGCCGCAGTGTCTATGTATTCACCGTCTCCTGCTCCCATAATATAGATGTTTGTTTCAGGTATCTTCTGCCCTGTGACCAGGTAATCCTTTACCGCCAGGGCCCTTTCTATGGAAAGCGTAAGGTTCTTGTCGGCATCATCAAAGTCATCAGCGTATCCCCTGATGAAAATATAGTAGTTTTTGGCGTATTGTTTTATCGCGTCGGCAGCCTGGTTCAGTGACTGATAGTCGTCCAGCGGTATGCTCTTGTCCTGTTTCGGGAAAAGCACTGCGGCAAGCATAAGCTTCATGCCGAATGCCTTAAAATCCGGCAGGGCTGTCTCGCAGTAACCGTCCTTTTGCAGGACAATCCCGTTTTTCTGTGTGAGCCCTATCCTGTATTTATATATATTACCCTCGCGCGCGAACCCGCTTTGCAGGTTCTTGCCGTCCCAGTCAATGCTTTTTTCGGCAACCGATTTCGCGTCAATCTTGTCCACGAGGTTGCCGTCCATGTCGAATATTTTAAGGTCCAGCTTAGATACCTTGTTTGCGTTTGTGAAATTCACGCCTATTTTGATGTTTTCCCTGCCTATTTTGAATATCTTCTTCTCGGTCGTGTCGCTCAGGGTCACGGCTATATTGTCTGCGTCAAAAGTCGCTTGGGATTCGTATTTGTTTCCGGCGTAGTTTTCCAGTGATAATGTTGCGATATAGGCCCCATTTTTTATCAGGGCGCCCTTGCTGTCCTTACCATCCCATGTTATCTTTCCTCCCGCACCCTCGCCGGTAAAACTTTTCACCAGAGTATTTTTCTTGTCCGTTATCGATATGCTCCATGTATTGATATCCTTGTCTCTGGAATCAATGCTCATCTGGAGCTTGTTAGCCGAGCTTTTTGTCCCGGGCGCGAACACCTGAGGGAATATAACAAGCTGTGCTTCAGGAGCAACAGTGCTGACAGACACTACCCGTGCTTTCTCAAAAACCTGCTGGCCGTTATATAAGATGCTGAACTTTGCTGTGTAGTCACCGTCGGGAACTTTTTGTTTGGCGCTGTCAGTGCCGTCCCAAAAAAGCTTTTCAGGCGGCGTGTCGTTCCCGCCAAAATCAAAAACTTTTTTGCCGTCGGCGTTTATTATGTCGGTCTTCCACTGTATTCCGGCAGTGCCTGCGGGCACGTTTGTTACGCTGAACTCCGCGTTCTTATGGCTGGAGCCTTCCAACGGCGAGAAATACTTCTGCAGGGCGGTGAACTCCACGTCCTTTAATTTTTCCATGATGATTTTTATTTCGCCGGGCTTTATTTCCTTCTGTTGGGGCTCAGCCTTCCCCCTTTTCTCATGAGTGGTAAAGTAGGTGACAGCGAGCTTGTGTGTCTCTCCCATCTGTTCAAAATCCGGTATATATGCGTAATCCACTTTAAAGTCTTCCCTTGAATATGACAGGCCAAAGGTAAACTTAAAAGGCTGTGACCCATTTTCCTCCCAGTAGTACCCTGCCCTGAAGGCAAAGTTGCCTATTATTTCGTTCAAAAACCATTTTTCAGCACCCAGGTTAATCTCCCTTTTATCATACCCCTGTCCAGTGCCGTAATGGGTCACGTCAAAATCGCTTGCCATCACCAGGCTCTTGTCGGGCCGGTAGCTTGCGCCTAGCTTGTAAAGGACCGGGACTTTTTCCTGCAAATTATCGCTCCAGTTAATATATGAATCCACGTCCTGTATGAAAAAGCTGAACCTTGCTTTTTTATCCCATATATCAGGGAAAACCATTATTCCCAAGTCCACGCTGCTCATTCCTCCCGAAACGTCGGAATCATTGAACCCTATTCCCAACAGTTTGATGTTTGCGCCCATGGCAATCATATTACTTTCGTCAATAAAACCGGCGCATGACAAATACAGCATGTTGTCGGTCTCACCCGACTGCATAAAAATATTTCTCCTGTATGTTGCGGCTGTTGTTATGAGGTCTGAAACAGGGTATGTGTAGTTGAATCCCAAGTCATCCTGGGTGTTTTTAAAAATGGAATCAAAAAAAATGTTTGCGTTCTGCCTGTTTGCCAGTACCAGCCCTGCTGGGTTCCAGTAAAAGGCTGAATAATCGTCGGCTACGGCTGAAAAAGCGCCCCCCATGCCGACTGCCCGCGGCCCTATTGCCTGCATCAGGTCATCTTTTGCGTTATCGGCAAAAATGAACCCACAAACCGCGAATAACAATATCGTTATGAATATACTTGGAAAAAACTTTCCGGATTTTTTCATGAACATCTGCACTTCCTTATTACCGGATTAAAAAAACAGCCCGGTTTTAATAGGTTGTATTAAAACCGGGCTGATGAACCCAATTATGTTATTTTAAAAATTTACTTTAAAACTGATGTCTTTACGTCTTTTGCCACTCTGAATTTGACAACCCTTTTCGCAGGAATCTGGATCTGTTCGCCTGTAAGCGGGTTTCTTCCGATTCTTGCTTTCCTGTCCCTGACTGCGAAAATCCCGAGCCCCTGCAGTTTTACTTTCTTATCTTTCTTTAAGGTCTTGATTACTACTGTGTTCAGGGCTTCAAGCACGGACTTTACTTCTTTTTTGCTAAGCTTTGCTTCATCAGCGATTGCTTTGATCATTTCAACTTTCGTCATCATGTGTCCTCCCTTTTCAAAGTTTTATAAAAAGTTAAACTTTATTTAACTTATTATTAATAACGTGTATATCATATTAAACTAAGAAGGTCAATATAAAAATTACGTTTTGCAAGCTTTTTCGGGCTTTTTCAATTGCCGTTAAAACGCATATCCGATATCGTAATCAACTGTCGGCAAAAAAGTATTAAGCGGGTCTGAAGGCTGGCTTACCGATGCACTTCCGGAAGAAACTGTCCAGTGCGAGGATATTCCTGACCATCCGCCCAATGCTAAAGCCATTTCGAATCCGCCGTCAAACACCCATTTATAACCTATCTGGGCTCCAACCCTTATATTGTCATATGTACCTGTTACAGATTCTCCTGTAGAAGAATCTGTAGTTTTTGCACCGACCCAAATCAGGTCAATTCTTGGACCTAAAAAGAATCCCTTACAAGCTTTTGCAGCTGGATAAAAATATATATCCGCCCCTACACCATACCAGCCAGCAGCGCCTGAACTGACAGCGCTTATAAGTGCCCAATCACTTGCCCTTACCCTTATACTCATTGCATCAAATATTTTCCTTTCGTATGCGACGTTAAAAAAAAGCAAAAGATACGATAAAACGTTTGCCGAAACAATGTTGTCCGCCGACTGTACAGGCGCACCTAACGTAGCTTCATCAGCCATTACAGGAACAGAAGCAACAAGCATTAAAATAACAAGCATAGCTAAAACTGTTTTTTTCATTCCTTTTCCTCCTTGGAAGTGTATTTTGAAAATTGCCTCTCTTAAAATCGATTAAATCACAAAAAACCTTTAAAATCAATATAAAAGTACGAGTATCATTTATTCCGGTTTTAATTTTCCGAAAACCTCCAGTGCAGGTCAATAAAAGGCATATCAAGCTGCTTTATGTCACCGAAGGAATATATGCCTATCTTCATCCTCAATGTTCCGCCAAACGCAAATTCAAAGCCTGCGCCTGCGTTATAACTGATTTTATTGCCAATCCCTATGACTGCTTCAGCCGATAATCTTGTCATTTTTGACTGATCGCTTATAAAACTGAACCCTAAGGAAGAATTGCTTTTTTTCGACCATATAGCAGTAAGTACATAATTGTAATCATTTCCGAAATTGCCGTTTAAATAATCATATTGGTAAAATAAGTTTAAATAATATTGTTGGTTGATTTGCTTGGTCAAATATAATGAAAGTTGAGAATTTTGTACAATCGCAGGGGTTGAATAGTGACTGATTGTGTAATCAGGCACTATTATCGGCCCGTTTAGGGGTGATCCCAATAGATAAGCTCCGCCTATACTTACTGCAGGAAGTGCCTTGGTTTCAGGTAAAAAATTGTATTTGCAGTTCGCATTTACCATCAAACCCAGCCATTCCAATAATTCCGTACCAGCCTGTATATTATCGGTTATGCCATAAGTAATTGGACCCCACATATCTATATTATATTCTTGCGCATGCAAATTATAAGCTGTATCTTCAAACATTCCCCAAAGAGGCTTTTCATCTTTGTTAAAATCCGCAAATAACGGCAAAACTATGATAAATAAAGCAGCAAAAATAAATATAATACATCTTTTTACTCTTAAACCCTTGTTTTTATTATTTATCATTTCCATGCCTGGCTTATTATTCAACCGAAAACCTCCAGTACAGATCAATCATAGGCAGGATCCACCCTGGAGCGCTGGAAAAAGGTACAAAAGTATACAGGCTAAGTTTGGTTCTTAATACATCACCAATCGCAAACTCAAATCCCACGCCTATATTCAGGCAATTTGTGTATCCGGCGTCCAGGCTGGCTTCAACTGAGAACCTGCTTATTTTTGACATGTTGCACACATAACTTGATCCTGCATAAAACCATCTGTCAGGTGCATGTATGATTAAAAGCGGGTCTGCGCTGTAATCAATCATATAGCCGTTTGAAAAGCCGTCAGAAGCAAACTTTCCGCTTATCAGATTGTAACCGCAAAAAAGGCTCAGGTACATTTGCTGTCCAAGCTGCTTGCTGGCAAAGGCTGAAAACTTATACCACCCGTCGTCAGGCTTTCCAGCCCAGGAAAACTGCGAATAGTATGCTTCAGCGCTTATGGAAGGTATGATATTTTTTTCATTAAGTATATTTATTTTTGCAGATAGATTTGCAATCTGTGCAAACCATATCCAGTACATTGTCCCAATTTGCAAATTATCGGATATGCCGTAGGTAACAGGCCCCCACAAGTCTATGTTGAACTCATTCATTTTTAAGGTATAGGCTGTGTCTTCCAGTATTCCCCATACAGGCTTCTCGCCGGTTTTATAATCGGCAAAGGAATAAAAGGCAGAAATAATGACAAATATTATTATCATTACGGTTTTTTTCAGCATAAAACCCTCCACCCTTTATGGTTTAATAAACTATTTTTTAACTTCTTTGCCGTTTGAGATGCTGACTTCTTTTACTGAAATTTTTTCAGTCTGCTGCTTTTCAATCAAAAAAATAGCTTCCTCGGCTAGCATATTTTCCATACCTAAGCTGTTTTTTAATTCTGTCCCCTTGTTGACAAGGTAAATCTGCTTCAAAATCTTTATACTGTTATCCCTGCAGAAATCCTTGAAATCATTTATTGTAAGTTGATGGATGTTCGGCGTATTGTACCAGGCATAAGGCAAAACCTGGGATTTTGGCATCTTACCCGAGAACATCATGCCTATCCTGAGCTTCCAGTAGGCGAAATTTGGAAATGAAACAATCGCCTTTTTCCCTATTCGGACTATCTGGCAAAGCACAAAATCAGGCCTCTTCACCGCCTGAAGGGTCTCGGTAAGTATCACGTAATCGTATGCCTGGTCCTTATACTGGCTCAGGCCTTCGTCAATATCCTCCTGTATGACCGACACCCCCCTTTTTATGCACTTTAATACTTCATCGGTGCTTATATCTATCCCTAGGCCGTAAGTGTTCTTCTTTATCTGCAGCAGTTGCAGAAGCTCGCCGTCGCCGCAGCCCAGGTCAATGACCCTGGAGTTTTCCTCTATCATATCTATTATTATTCCGTATGCGTTTTTTAGGTATACTTCATCCTGCATCTCATGTCCTCTTTTAAATTTGAATGTGGGAAATAAAGTTTTTTATTGCCTGTGAAAGTATCTTGTTCTCTGCAACTGTCTTTTTTTCCAGCAAAAAAGCGTCATGCCCCTGTTTTGACTTGATTTCAAGGTATGACACATCCTTGTTGTTCGACCTCAGGGCCTCGACTATTTTTCTTGACTCATCCGGGGAATAAAGCCAGTCAGAAGTAAAAGATATCAGCATGGTCTCTGCCTTCACCCTCTTCATTGCCTTTGACAGCGAACCTGAACCGTACTTGTCTTCAACGTTGAAATAATCCATTGCCTTTGTAAGGTACAGGTATGAGTTGGCGTCAAACCTGTTCACAAACTTCTTCCCCTGGTGCGCCAGGTAGCTTTCCACCTCAAACTCACGGTCAAACTTTTTTTCCAGGTCCGGGTCTTTAGGGCTATCCATATTTTTGATTATGTAGGAATAATTTTTTGCCTCTCCCTGGAGTCGCCTGCCGAACTTCTGGTCCATGCCTTCCTCACTCAGGTATGTTATATGGCCTACCATCCTTGCTATTGCAAAGCCTGCAAGATCTTTATTTTTCCCGTAGTAATCCCCGTTTGACCAATCAGGGTCGGACGTTATGCTGTTCCTGCCGACTGCGTCAAATGCTATTTCCTGGGCAGACTGGGACGTGCAGGAAGCTATCACAATCGCGCTTTTCGGTATGTCGGGAAACTGGACTGTCCACTCTATTGCCTGCATGCCGCCCATGGACCCTCCTATGACTGTCACAAGCTTTTCAATACCAAGGTATTCAAGAAGGTGTCTCTGGGCCTTTACCATGTCGGATATCGTTACGACAGGAAAATCAAGCCCATAGGGTTTGTTTGTCTTTGGATTGATGGAAGCGGGTCCCGTAGATCCATAGCACCCGCCTATGACGTTTGAGCAGATAATAAAATATTTATTTGTATCCATTGCCTTACCCGGGCCGATCATTATGTCCCACCACCCAAATTTCTTTTTCTCGCCTTTTATGTCTTCATCCGAGTAGTAACCCGCTGCATGTGCTCCGCCTGACAGCGCGTGCAACACAAGTATGGCATTACTTTTGGTTTTATTAAGCTCCCCGTAGGTTTCGTATGCAATGGTAACCGGACCGATTTTTTTGCCGCTCTCAAGCACAAGCTCGTTCGGCGGTTCTGCAAATGTGAATGTCTGCTTCTTGACTATGCCAATTGAATCGCTGGGTTTATCCATCCTTTTCCTTCATCATAATTTTTTTTAAAAATCTCCGGTCAATTAGAAATATACCACTAACGATTTTCTAACGCAATGAAATTTTCATTTCTGTGATATTTTCAGCGCGTCATCAAGGGCTTCCTTAATGTCGTCAATGTGCTCTATGCCAATTGAAAGCCTGATAAGGTCCGGCGTAATACCTGATTCTTTTTGCTGTTTCTCCGTAAGCTGCGAATGTGTCGTGCTGGCGCTGTGAATAATAAGGCTCTTTGCGTCCCCGACATTGGCAAGGTTGGAGAACAATTTAATGTTGTCAATCAATTTTACGGCTGGCTTGTATCCGCCCTTTACCCCGAATACGATCATGCCGCCAAAACCGTTATTAAATAACCTTTTTGCTGCCGCATGGTCGGGATGGCTTTCAAGCCCCGGATACTTCACCCAACTGACTGCAGGGTGCTTCCCCAGAAACTTTGCGGCCTCCATTGCGTTGTCTGAATGCCTCTGCATTCTCAAAGGCAGGGTTTCCATACCCTGTATTATCTGCCATGAATTGTCCGGTGATAAACAGGCTCCCAGGTTGCGCAACGGCACAAGTCTCAAGCGCAGCGCATAAGCAAGCGGAGACAGTGGCCCAAGATCATGAGCAAACCTCATATCATGATAGCTCGGTTCAGGTGAGTCAAAATTCGGGAATCTTTTGTCTTTCCAGTCAAATTTTCCGCCGTCAACCACAATTCCGCCGATTATGGTGCCGTGCCCGCTGTACCATTTCGTCAGGGAAATGACTACAATGTCTGCCCCGTGTTCTATAGTTTTAATGATGTACGGTGTAGTAAAAGTGGCGTCAACAACCAGAGGTATTTTATATTTCTTCGCCATTTTTGACACAGCCTCAATGTCCGTAACACCCAGCAACGGATTGCCTATAGTTTCAACAAAAATTACTTTTGTTTTTTCTGTAATAGCCTTTTCATAGGCTTCTATGTCGTCATACTGGACAAATTTTGTTTTTACTCCGTAATTCGGCAGGATATCGTTGAACATCGTATATGTCCCGCCGTACAGGTTGTTTGCGGACACGATTTCATCGCCTTCTCTTGTGATGTTCAGGATTGCGTAATGTATCGCGGATGTGCCTGAAGATGTGGCTACTGCACCAACCCCGCCTTCGATAGCAGCCACCCTGTTTTCCAGTATTTCAGTCGTAGGATTACCTAGCCTGGTATATATATTGCCCAGTTCCTTGAGTGCAAAAAGGTTTGCTCCGTGTTCCGTACTCTTGAAATTATATGCTGCGGTCCTGTAAAGCGGCACTGCCCTTGACTGTGTGGTAGGATCGTTTGCGTACGCCGCATGTAAAACCTGTGTTTCCAGCCTGTAATTTTTGTCGCTCATGTTTTTCTCCTTTTAATCCGTTGATTTTGCCGTACGTCTAGCGCAGGCAATAATTTTATGCCTGGTCTTCAAAAAGCCAGGTGCTTAGATATCTTTCTCCAGTATCCGGGATTACGACCACTATCAGCTTGCCTGCGTTCTCCGGCCTTTTTGCTACCTGTATACCTGCCCAAAGCGCTGCGCCCGATGATATTCCTATCAGTAGCCCTTCTTGTTTTGCAGCGGCCCTGGCAGTTGCTCCGGCATCTTCGTCTTTCACTTTGATAACCTCGTCAATAATCTTCCTGTTCAAAATTTCGGGTATAAAATTAGCTCCTATGCCCTGTATCTTATGCGGCGCAGCCTGCCCTCCGGAAAGAAGCGGCGATTTCTCAGGCTCTACCGCAATCACTTTAAAATCTTTTTTCCTCGATTTTAAAACTTCACCTATGCCAGTAATAGTACCGCCGGTACCAACGCCCGCTATCAGTATATCTGCCTTCCCGTCAGTATCTTTCCATATCTCTTCTGCGGTTGCCTTCCTGTGTATTTCAGGATTTGCAGGATTGCTGAATTGCTGTGGTATAAAAGAATTCGGCGTTTTTACGGCAAGCTCACTGGCGGCATCTACCGCTCCTTTCATTCCTTTTGGGCCTTCTGTGAGTACAAGCTCGGCTCCGAATATGTTTAAAAGTTTCCTTCTCTCGATACTCATTGTTTCTGGCATTGTAAGTATCAGCCTGTAACCTTTTACAGCAGCAACGTAAGCCAGGGCTATCCCGGTGTTGCCGGATGTAGGTTCAATTATTACCGAACCTTTTTTAAGCAATCCTTTTTTCTCGGCATCCTCTATCATGGCAATGCCTATCCTGTCCTTCACGCTTGATAGCGGGTTAAAAAACTCCAGTTTTGCTGCTACTGTAGCCTTGCTGTCCCCTGTCATTTTATTTATTTTTACAAGCGGGGTGTTTCCTATCAGTTTTGTAATATCTTCTGCTATCTTCATTTTTCCACCTCACATATTTATTTTTTCTTCATATATAATACATTGCGAGTTGTTTATCTTTTTCCCTGAGTTTCTCCTCCTTTTCTACAAGGTCTTTAAAAGTTATATTATCTATAATATCGCTTATAGCGTCCCTTACTTCCTCAAATATCGGTTTCAGGACGCATTTTTTTTCAAAGTCGCAGTATGAATTACGCGACCTGCTTACGCATGCTATCGAAGATGTAGGCCCGTCTATGAGCCTGATGATTTCACCAAGGGTTATCTTTTCCGGATCCTTTGCTATTGAGTACCCGCCTTTTGTGCCCCTGTGGCTTTTTACATATCCTGCATTCTTCAAAGTAAGAAGTATATGCTCAAGGAATTTAACAGGTATGTCCTGTATCTTTGATATCTCTCCTATCTGGCTGCGGCTGTCTTTATTCCTGGTATATTGGGAAGCCAGGTACACCAAAGACTTTATCGCGTAATCGCCTTTAAAGGAAATCTTCATTTTTAACTCCTTTTATATACTCTATAATCTCTATCGGCTTAGTCGTGTATAAGATTACAAAAAAAACCCTTTTTTGTCAAGGGCTTTTTCAAATATTTTCAAAAAATAATGGGAGAGCTAAAATGTGGCAATTTGCGCCGCTCTCCCATTAGCCTTAGTGTTTCAAAGGCTGTATTTAATTTATACTGCACGTTACTTAAAAAGTCAAGTTTTAAAAAATATATTGCCCATCACCTGATCACGTTAACCTCAACTGTGTTCGACTCTATTGTAACAATGCTCGTAAATATATCCGTTAAAATGTTTATAAAACTGGTATAAGTCTGCACAAAAACTTTTTCCTTTGGCCCTATTAAGCTTTCAGTCGAATTATCGCCCAGCGGTATGAGCCCGAATAAAATATACCAGTTTGTTTTTGTCCTTGTTTCCTTTATGGCGCCGCCTTTATCCGGCAGCAAAAAAGCGTACTTGCCTGAGCCTATCCTTATTGCAGTAGAACATGAAAAAAAAGCTGTGCAATAAAATATAAGTACAATTAAAATAAATGCTTTTTTCAAGTTATTCTCCTTTATATAAATAAATTCATCCAATTTTAACTTTAATTGTTTCTTTGTCAAGGCCTTATTGATAAAATGTTAACAAAGGATTAACTTGACAAAAATAATGCCTGCGTGTAGAATTTCTTAAACTATGGGAATTAAAATTTACAGGAGGTGTCTGAATGAAAAGACTTGCAGTTGTCTTGTTTTGTCTGTTGTTTTGTTTTTCGCTTTCGTTCGCTTCCACTTATGACAGTGATTTAGCTTCAGGTTACAAGCTCTACAAAGCCGGTGATTATTCCGAGGCTCTTAAATACTACAAAGCAGCTTACAAAATAAAACCCACGAAGAAAGTCCAGGATTTTATTGACTATCTCGAAAATAAGATTGAAAATCCTTCAAGCGACAATGAAAGCAGTGATGGCGTTCATTGGTCGCCGCAGCAGCATTTAATTACTATAAATCCAGTCGCTCTTATTGTTGGTATGTTTGATTTGCATTATGAAATGGCAATGGGACCTTCAAACGGACTGGGGATCAATGCAGGCTTTATGGATTACAATATTGCCGGCTGGTCATTTACAGGAGCCAACGTAGGCGTGGAATATAATTGGTATTTCCAGCATCACGCACTAAATGGCTGGTATGGAGGACCCCTGGTAAACCTTGAATATGCTGGAGTTAGCTATAAATTTAGTGAATATACTTACGGAGATATTACTGGAACTCAAAACGCGACTGCTTCTGCAAGCGCAATTGGTGTCCAGATTGGTGTACATGGCGGCTACAGGTGGATATGGGATGGATTTACACTTGATTTGTCTTTAGGAGCTGGCTATACACTTGCTGGGTCAGTTACGGTTAATGAAACTATCAATGGCCAAAATTATGGTTCAGTAACTGCGCCTTTCGGCGGTTTTGGTGCATTATTTGGATGCAACATCGGATGGGCGTTTTAAATCCACAAATTAATTATATAAAAGAGGCGCCGAAAGGCGCCTTTTTTTATTTCTTTAATTAAATACACAAGAGGCAAAAATGGACGGTATTATACTTATTGACAAGGAAAAAGGCATCACATCTTTCAAGGCAGTTGACCTGCTTAAAAGACAATTCAAACTTGATAAAGTCGGGCACTCCGGCACGCTTGACCCAATGGCTACCGGACTGCTGATTGCAATGATTAACAAAGCGACGAAAATCAATGAATACCTGGATTATGTTAAAGAGTATAAAATTGAAGTAACTTTTGGGATCGAAACCGACACCTGCGATATTGAAGGCAAAACCGTGAAGGAATTCCCTGTCCCTGATAATCTCAGCAGCAAACTTCCTGCTATACTCCTGTCTTTTACAGGCGATATAATGCAGAAACCCCCGGCATTTTCCGCGATAAAAAAGAACGGCGAAAAACTTTACGACCTTGCGCGCAGGGGTGAGTTTGTTGATGTCGCACTCCGTAAGGTAAGGATAAATGAAATAAAGCTTTTGTCAATTTCAGGAGACAAAGCAAGCATGGTTGTTTCCTGCTCAGGCGGCACTTATATGCGCAGCCTTGCCAGGGACCTGGGTCAGGCTTTGGGTTCTGCCGCAGTACTGTCATCCATAGAAAGGACAAAAATAGGCAAATTCTCGGTGAACAATAGTTTTAAAATAAGCGGCCTGGATACTCTGGAAGATAAAATAATCCCGATCAATGAAGCTTTGTACGAAATGCAGAAATTAATTTTATCCGGGGATGATTTCAGGAAAGTTTCAAACGGGGTCCCGGTAAAAAATAATACCGGCCTTGAATCAGGCGTGGTTAAAATGGTTTATGAAAATAATGTCATAGCTATCGGCGAAATCTCAGCGAATGAAGTGAAAATTAAAAGGGGTATTTGATTCTTTTATTATCTTTCAATCTAAACTTTTCAATCAACACTCTACAATTCTTACGGTGTCTGCCAGACGTCGTTCCTGTACCCGTATATGTCCCTTCCGCCCAGCATCCATAGTTTGTTGTTATATATAAGTACCTGGTGGTCGTACCTTGGCCTGAAAGCCGCAGCCGCAGTTGTCATATACCAGTCGGTACCGTTCATTGAGTTCCATAAATCATTTTTTATTATTGTTCCTTTATCGTCAGTGGCGCCGCCCATTACAAATATCCTGCCGTTAAATACAAACGCGGCTTCACCCTGCCTGGCGTCAAAGGCCGCTGCTGTCACTCCCTGGTACCAGTCCTTGCCGCTGTCGCTCCACCATATGTCGTTTAAAATCTTTCCGTTTTGAATACCGCCGATTACCCACAGCTTGCCGTTAAATGAATCTGCCGAGATTTTTTCCCTGTTGCCGAAGGCGGAGTTATCCGTGATTTTCTGCCATGATGAACCGTCGTCTGATGACCAGACGTCGCTTACGTCTCCTTTTTCCGTTATGCCGCCTATTAAAAACATTTTGTCGTTATATATGACCCCGGCGCTTCCTTCCCTTGGGCTAAACTTGGCGCTCTCTGTCGCCTTTTTCCATAAAGCGCCGTCCGTAGATGACCAAACGTCGTTTTTAAGAGTGCCGTCATTCCCGGCAATGACCCAGAGCTTATTGTCAAACACAAGTGTTACAAAATCTCCCCTGGCTGAAAATCCTGCGCTTGCAGTAGCCTGCTGCCATGTGCATCCGTCTGTCGTGGACAGCACGTCGTTCTTTTTAGCTGTGGCAGTGACTCCTCCTATGACCCAGATTTTATTTAAAAATACTGCGGTACCGAATTCCGATCTGGCGGAAAAAGTATTTGTTATCCCTGCCGGCACCCATACTGTCCCGGGTACAGGTGCAATCCCTGAACCGTTCTGTCCCGAAGCAGAGCTGCCTGTGCCGGAGCCTGAAGACGTGCCTGACGAGCCTGGCGATCCCGGCGCCGACGGTGTCATTCCTGACTGGGAACAGTTTGTAACCAGCGTCAGTATTGTTATAAACATCACAGCTATAATTATCCATTTTTTTTCAGCCATTTGTTTAATCTCCGGTATTTTTTATCTTTTTTAATCAACAATCTGCATTCAACAATCTACAATTTAAAATCCATCCGTTCTCATCATCTTTTTTATTGCCTGCCTTGCCCTTTTTCTTCCTTTTCTTTTGAAAAACCTCTTTGCCTTTGTATGCGCGTCATCCGGATGGGCAGGCCGTTTTGCCGAGTATATTTTTTTCCCGACCTGCATCAATTAAGCCTTTTGGTTAAAATTTACCAAATTCAAACGAAATGTTTCCGGTCACGCCTTTCAAACCTGTGTCATTAAGGTCTATCTCGTTCAGTCCGTATGAATACAGGTAACCTACTCCCAGTTTCAGCCTGAAATTCTCAAGTACATTGAGTACCAGGCTGATTTGCGGCTCAAGCACCAGGAACGTGTCTGCAGGTATTGCCCTTGCGCTGCCGTTTGTTGACAACACTTCCATATGGCTTGCGCCGCCTGCGCCTATAAGGATATCTGCTGCAAAATGTATCAGCTTCTCAGGCATTACCATTATTCCTATCTCGCCGCCGCCGTAACCCAGGTAAATATTGTAAGTGTCGTTGTCTATTGTATTTGAAATATTCGTTGCAAGCCCGTAACCTGCGCCGCCAATCCACATTGTGTGGTTGATTATCCAGCCGCCCTCTCCTCCGACCCACACGCCGAGATTCTTGCCGACCTGGCTTAGCATCACTGCCGGCGCGCCAAACCCGCCGTGTTCAATGTTTCCGCTTAACAATGTTTCCTGCTTATAGTCCTGCTGCCTCGCGTTCTGCTGAATTACCGGCGTAGCCTGGCTCATTTCCTGGGCCGTCCCGGTCGCAGCCTGTCCTGCAGGTGCAGCGTCTGCCAGAACAATTGATGATAAAAATAAAACCGCCAACCCTAAAAAAAGTCCTTTCTTCATGTGTTTCCTCCTTAGTCAAATGTTTTCGAGACAAACCCACAGGGTGAAGTCGAGAATTACATTGACTTATACCCGTTCAAGTCCTGAGCTTGCGAAGGACAAGTGGTGCTAGAGTTCGTTGATTTTGCCAAGTGTCAACAGCTCAGGCAAAATCTTACGGAGTCTTGTACCCGTTCAAGTCCGAGACCTTAAAGCCGAGGACAAGGGGTACAATGATTGATAAATATAATATTACTTTTTGTTCATCTTGTAAATAAGATTAAAGCCTTTTAACGTCAGGTTCTTGTCCGCGCAGATATTTTTTTCTTTTATTTTGCCGATAGGTATGAGGTCGCAGTCCCCGCCTGTTAGTATTACCCTGACTTTTTTTGCTTTTATCTCGGCTTTTATCCCGTTTACAAGGTAGTTAATCGCCCCCAAAATGCCGTTTAATATGCCGCTTTGTATGCTCTTTTCAGTCGTGTCACCTATCATTTTCTGCGGGAAAGCCAGGTTCACCTGCGGCAGTTTCGCTGTCCTTGAAAACAGGCTGTAAAGCGCCAGGTTCAGCCCCGGCATTATGGCTCCGCCGAGGTACTCGCCTTTTTTGCTTACTACGTCAAAAGACACGGCAGTGCCGAAGTCTATTATCACTGCGTCCTGGTTTTTGAAATAACCGGCAGCGGCCGCGGCGTTTGCGATCCTGTCGTCGCCGACTTCCGCGCTGTTTTTGTATTTGTTTTTTATATTTAGTTTCACGCCCTGGCCCAGCATGACAGGTTTTACTTTCAGGTATTTTTTTACCATATGCTCAAGTATATGCGTCACCGCAGGCACCACGCTGCCTATTATCGCGCCTTTGATTTTTGACAGCTCGATGCCCTCTTTTTTCAGCAAAGTATATATTACTGAAAAGTACTGGTCCTCGGTGTAGTTTATATTTGTCCTTATGCGCAGCTGGAATATGAGCCTGTCGCCGTCAAAAACCCCTGTGGTCACGTTTGTGTTTCCTGCGTTGAATACCAGTGTCATATATCCATCCTGAAACCGATTTGTTTTTGCTTTAGCTGTTCTTTCGGTTTATCCGTCAATTGTTTTATTAATTCGTAAATAGTAATCAAGTGCTTGTCGTACTCAATAAACTTTCTATCGAACTTCTCAATCTTTTCCTCTATTTTTTTATGCGTTGCAAGAAGTTCGCGAATCTTCACAAAAGCCCTCATTATCATAATATTGATAAGTACTGCCCTTTTGCTTCTTAATACACTTGAAAGCATAGCTACGCCCTGTTCAGTAAAAACATTAATATTTGGTGAATGTTTTATTTTTTTTGAACTTATCACAAATTGTGATATGTTCAGTATCTCGCTTCTCGACAAAGAAAACATAAAATCCACGGGAAAGCGTTCTTTATTCCGTTTTACAGCCTGATTTAAGGCCTGTGTTTTAACGTCGTACAACTCAGCAAGGTCCGAGTCCAGCATTACCTTATGTCCGCGAATCAGGTAAATCTTCTGCGCTATTCTTTCTATCGGCACCAGCTCTTTCATTTCCGCTCCTGATCTTTTATTTCTAATTTTCATTCTATCCACTTTACTGTCATGTCAAATCGTATAAATCCTTTTGTTTGACAAAACAGTTTATAATTCAAATTCTTTCTATTAATTATATTTTCACCCAAACTTGAATGTCACGCCATACCCGCCCTGCGGGTACTCCCACTCAACGTCATCAGGCGCTGCCACCCTGCATGTGCCGCACTCAAGGCAGTTTTCGAAAGAGACGATAGCCTCTCCCTTGTCGTTAAGCTCGTATACTTTGGCAGGGCAGACGAAAAGTATTTCCTCTACCACGTGTTTCGCGTTTGACCCCTGCTTTATCTTCAGGTGGGTCTTCTCAAAAGGCTTGAACTTATTGAGCCCGAGCTTGTCTTCCATTGAAGTGAACTGTTTCATATTATAACCCTCCTCATTGCAAGGGCCGTCTTGATGAGCCCGACTATTGATTCCTGTTTCAAAAGTTTGGCCAGGAGCTTTTTCTCCTTGTCTCCCTTCGGTACCCCGTCTATGGCAAAAAGCTCGCTTACCAGCTCCTCGGCCATCTTCGGGTATTTCTCGAAAATCTGCTGGTTGTGCTCAAGCGCCTTTGGCAGTTTCCTGAACTGTTTCAAATCCCTCATGCTGAAGCTTTTCTTCAGCTTTGCTTCGTATGCCGCAAGCATCGCGGATGAAAAATCATTCTTCTGTTTTGCCTCTATTGCGGTTTCTCCTGCCAGCCTGCCTGTCTCCATAGCAAGGTTTGTGCCTTCATGGAACAAGGTGGCGTTTACGAACCCTGCAGCATCGCCTGTAACCATCACGTTGTCGGTATACAGTTTTGACAGCGCGTCAAAACCGCCGTCAGGTATAAGATGCGCGGAATACTCTTTTTGTTCCCCGTCCCTTATCAGGGGCTGTATCACGGGATGGTTCTTGAAAAACTCCAGCACATCATTCGGGTTAAGCTTATGCTCCAGCAGGGATTTTATCGACGCGCCTATGCCGATTGAAACCGAGTCCTTGTTTGTGTATATGAACCCTGACCCCAGGGCTCCTTTTGCCGCGTATCCGAAGTACTCGTACGCTACGCCTTCGTTACCCGTAAGCCCGAACCTGTCCCTGATTTTTTCCTCGGACAGTCCTATTATCTCCTTGACTCCTATTATGGTGCTCTCCCCGGCCAGTTCTTTGTGCATGCCGAGCTTTTTTGCAAGCAAAGAGTTTACGCCGTCTGCCAGTATCACCACGTCCCCGTATATGTCCCCGTCTTCCATCCTTGCTTTTACGCCCGCAATTTTGTTGTCTTTCATTATAAAGTCGTCTACAACCGCGCCTGTTATGAGCATTGCGCCTGCTGCCTCCACCTTTTCCGAAAACCACTTGTCGAATTTCGCGCGCAGCACGGTAAAACTGTCGTTAAAAGGCTCCTTGTTGAATTTGTTGAACTTGAACTCTCCTGCCATTTCGCCGTCGGGAGTGAGGAGTGAAAACCTTCTTTTCGTCACGTTGCGCTCGACCGGCGCGTCAGCCATGAAATCCGGCATTATTTGCCGCAGGACGTTTGTAAAAAATATGCCGCCGAACACGTTTTTCGAGCCGCAAAAGTCGCCGCGCTCGAGCAGTATTACCTGCATCCCTGCCTTTGCCATGACGTATGCGGCAGTAAGCCCTGCCGGGCCTCCGCCGACTACAATGGCGTCAAATTTGTCATCAGCCATTTTTCTTTTCTCCTTTGTTTATATTTTCGACTTTCTTCATGAAATCCCTTACTTCCTTATAATCATCAGGCTTCTCGGCCATTTTAACATCTTTAAATATGTCCTTCAACTTCGAATTAGGGTTCCTTGGCGTCATTATCTTAATGACAACGTGCATGTCTCCTTTGCCGTAGCCGTCGTAGTGCGGGAACCCCTGGTTTTTTAATGTTATGACTTCTTCGTTCTGTACCCCTGCCGGTATCTTTATTTTCTGGCTGCCGTAAAGTCCCGGTATTTCCATTTCATCGCCCATGACAGCCTGGCCTATTGTCACCGGCACGTTTACTATGAGGTCATCCTCGTCGCGCCTGAATATTTCGTGCTCGTTCAGGTTTATGACTACATAAAGGTCTCCATTATTGCCGCCCTTCAGACCCGCATGGCCCTCCCCCCTGATTTTCAGATATGAATTATCCCTTACGCCTGCCGGTATTTTTACCTCTATTTTTTTGCGCTTTGATTCAAGGCCGCTTCCCTTGCAGACTGCGCAAAGGCTCTCGGCAATCTCTCCCTCGCCTTTGCATGTCGGGCACGTGGTGACCATGGAAAAAAAACCCTGCGCGCGCCTTACCTTGCCCTGCCCGCCGCATGTGGCGCATGTTTTTTTGCGCGTGCCCGGCTTTATGCCCTCGCCCTTGCATGTCCCGCATATTTCTTTTCTTTCTATTTCTACCACGGTTGTCTTGCCCATGGCCGCGTCCTTATAATCAAGGTAAGCGTCTGTCCTTACGTCCTCGCCCCTGCGCCTGCCGCCGCCCTTCCTGCCTCCTCCGCCTCCTTCAAACCCGAAAAAGCTGCCGAAGCCGAACATGTCCGACAGGTCCGAGAAAAGGTCGCTTACATCGAATTCCATGCCGTTAAAGCCCGAGAACCCGCCTGCCCCGCGCTTCATGCCCTCATAGCCGTAGGTATCGTATATTTTCCGTGTCTCGGGATTGCTCAGTATCTTGTAGGCTTCGCCTATTTCCTTGAATTTTTCCTCAGCCTCTTTCTTGTCGCCCTCGCCTTTGAACACGTCGGGATGGAACTGCTTTGCGAGGTTCCTGAATGCAGTTTTTATCTGCTCTGTATCTGCGTTGCGGTCGACTCCTAATATTTTATAAAAATCCTTGTCAGGCATTATTTTGTTTTTCTCCATTCTTTGCCGCTTCGTTGTCCTGCTTTTGCGTTTCCGGTTTTGCATCTTCTTTCACAGCCACCTTTACCATTGCCGGCCTTATTATTTTGTCTTCCATAAGATATCCCTTCTGGTACACCTCTAGTATTTCGCCTTCTTCCTTGTCGTCCCTGTGTTCCTTGAACATCACGTGGTGGAAATCGGGGTTAAATTTCATTTTTGTGTCTATTTCCTTTACTCCCATCCTGTTAAGCGTGTCCTTGAGCTGCTTCATGATTATTTCAATGCCTTTTCTGAAAGTCTCGACATCTTTTGTAGTGTCAGCCGAACCTATGGCGCGCTCCAGGTTATCGAGTACAGGCAGTACATCGGACACAAGGTCGCCGCGCGTAAACTTGACAAAATCCTCCTTGTCCTTCTGAACCCTTTTCCTGTAATTGTCCAGTTCGGCAAGCGCCCTGAGATATTTGTCGTGCAGCTCATGAATTTTAGCATCCTTTTCCTTGATTATATCCTCGTGCGTCTTTTCCTTTTTGTGCTCATGATGCTCTTTATTATCGTGGTTCTTCTGGTCCTTTTGTTCTTTATGCTGGTCTTTGTGCTCTTCCATAGAACTCCTCCTTGATATCGTTATTTTGTCAAGCTAAAGGCGCTGACAAAATATTACGAGATCAAGCACCCGTTCAAGTCCTGGGCCGTAAGGCCAGGACAAGCGGTGCTATGAAATCGTTTGTTTTGTCAAGCTTACCAGCGCAAACAAAACATTACGATATCTTGTACCCGCTCCAGTCGAGGCCGTTAAGGCCGAAGACAAGCGGTGCTCTTTTCCTGCAAGCCTTTAGTGTAGGGGCAATTCATGAATTGCCGTCCTTGTTGTTTCATTCGTTTTGGGCGATTCGTGAATCGCCCCTACTTTTACTGTAAATACATAGTTAATTTTGAAACGTTATTATATACGTTTGATTATTATAATGAAAGTATTTTTATTGTCAATAGTCGTGAAAATGCTGATGTTTTTCCCGGCTTCTGGCTTGACTTAGGCTGTAACAGTGGGTACAATTACGGAATTGTAAAATTAAGAGCAAGGAGAGTATTAATGCTTCAGGTAAATAACCTGTCGCTCGCGTTCGGTGCGCAGGCAGTGTTTAACAACATCAGCTTCAACATACACAGCGGCGAAAGGATCGGCCTTGTCGGAAGGAACGGGTCAGGCAAGACAACCCTTTTCCGCCTGATAACAGGCGAGGCGCATCCCGATGAGGGCAGCATATCGCTCCCGAAAAACTATTCCGTTGGTTATTTAAAGCAATACCTCCAGTTTACCGAACCCACTATACTCGAGGAAGCCTGCCTCGGCCTTAAAGAGGATGAAAAGGACCAGGTATGGAAAGCGGAAAAACTGCTCTCAGGCCTTGGCTTCAGCGATGGGGACATGGAAAAACAGCCTTCATTCTTCTCAGGCGGGTTCCAGGTGCGCCTGAACCTTGTAAAGACCCTGCTGGCAGAGCCGCACCTCCTGCTGCTTGACGAGCCGACCAACTACCTTGACATAGTCTCCATACGCTGGTTTACCCGGTTTTTGCAGCGCTGGCCGAGCGAGATGATGCTTATTACCCATGACCGCGACTTTATGAACAGCGTGTGCACGCACACAATAGCCATACACAGGCAGAAGATAAAAAAGATAGAGGGCGGCACTGAAAAAATGTTCGCGCAGATAGCCGCGGACGAGGAAGTGTACGAGCAGACCCGTGCCAGGGACGAAAAAAAGAGGCAGGAAGCCGAGGAATTCATCAACCGCTTCCGCGCCCAGGCAAACCGCGCGAGCCTGGTGCAGTCGCGCATAAAGGCACTGAACAAAATGGAAAAAAGGGAGGAGCTCGGCAAAATAGCCGAGCTCGGCTTTAAGTTCAACTACAGGGATTTTGAGGCCAAGCTCCCCATGCGGGTACAGAACGTCTCTTTCGGCTACACGCCCGGACACACACTTATCAAGAACCTGTCCATTGATATCAAAAAAGACGACAGGATATGCGTAATAGGAAAAAACGGCAAGGGCAAATCCACGCTTTTGCGCCTGCTTGCAGGCGAGCTCACGCCACAGTCGGGTGAAGTGAAAAACCACCCCGAGTGCAGGGCCGGGTATTTTGGCCAGACCAATATAGACAGGCTGAACAACCAGCTGACAGTCGAGCAGGAGCTCAGCCAGGTAAGGCCCGAGCTGCCGTACAAGGATATTAGGAGGACATGCGGCGCCATGATGTTTTCCGGCGACCTCGCGCTCAAGGAAATTTCCGTGCTGTCAGGCGGGGAGAGGAGCAGGGTCCTGCTCGGCAAAATACTGCTTAACCCGGCAAACCTGCTTCTGCTTGACGAGCCGACAAACCACCTTGACATAGAGTCGTGCGACTCAATGATAGTGGCCCTGGACAATTTTGACGGCGCCGTGGTCATAGTGACGCACAGCGAGATGTTCCTGCACCACCTCGCGAACAGGCTGATTGTATTCGGCGACAAAGGCGCTTTTGTCTTTGAAGGCACATACCAGGAGTTCCTTGACAAGATCGGCTGGGAAGAGGAAGCAAAAAAGCCTAAAAAAGAAAAACAGCCTGCGCCTGAGGTTCCGGACGCGGAAACAGCGGCCAAACGTAAAAAGATCCTGTCTGCGCAGGTGGCAAAAATTGAAACAGAGATAGACAGGGCAGAGGATTTGCTGGAAGCAGCCGATAAAAAACTGGCTGACGCATTTTCTTCAGGCACGGCATACGGTCCGCAAATGCAGGAACTTGAGGAAGAGAGCCGCACTCATAAGCATGCAGTTGAAAAAGGCTACAGGGAGCTTGAAGAACTGATAGCTGAAATGGATAAGCTGGGAGGATAATCAGTTTTCATTAGGGGGTTTCTAAATAGCAGCCGGCACCCTTTACGGGTGCGCGCCTTTACCCGCGTACTGGAACTAAAAAGTAACCCCGATTGAAGGTATTATACCGTAATAATTATTCACGACTCGGTTTGTGTTCTCAACCATCCATATCCCTTTTACCTCTATGACAACACCCAGGATATCCGAAAAGAAATATTTTATTCCCGGCCCAAAGCTTACCAGATAGTTGTTTGTCGTGTATTGCTGCAGATCGTCCGCGACGCCGGCTTCCAGCGCCAGGTACGGCCTGAAAGGCGCGCTGCCGAATAATTTTTCAGCCTTAAAAGCGAAAACAGCGTTTGGCTGTCCTGATACATTAAGGTAGCCGATATTAAGGCCCATAAGGAAATCCCTGCCAAAAATTGAATCAGCAGGCATGACCGGAAATATTGACAGCCCGCCGGCTATGCCGGCAGATGCATTTCCTGAATTCTGCATATTAAAGTTCGCGCCGGCCATGGCGTCAAAGATAAAACTTGATAAAAACTGTTTGCCCATGTCCGCCGCAGCAGGCGCTGCCTGCGCAGCCGTGCCTGTAACAGTGCTTGCAGCCGCAGATGATTCCAGTCCGGCTGCCGTATTTGTTACAGGGTTTATGCCCAATAACTGCTGGCTCATCTTATCTATATCCTGCGCCGTGTATGTCGACGGGCTTGCAGTTGAAGTTATGGACGCCTCTGCCGCTGCAGTTGTTTGCCGGCCTGTTTTATCAGTATCCTGCGCAGTTGCAGTTACTGCGCCTGTCCCTGATACGGAAGTTTCACTTGTGTTTGTCACCATGCCTGTTTCATAACCGTAAACGCATGAAAAAATCAAAAATATTGCCGTTAAAACTGCCGCAAATCTGATAATCGTTTTCATTTTGCACCCTCGTTTTTTAATGTGTGGAGCATCATTCAACTTGCCATTTATAACATGCTCCCTCCCCGAAGCGCTATCAATCCCAGCTCTATCAGCTGGAGTTTTTCGCGGAACGGGATAAATTAATGAATATTTTAATCTTATATTTGCCGGTATCCTTTGTCAAGGTTATTTTGGAAATTTATCATTTTAGGAATCTTGCAATTCCGGGTTTTCGGGATTAAAACGGATAACTGTTGCTTTAAATGAATTCTATAATACATTTTTTCCGGTTTTTTATTTATTAAGCAGTTGCAACTCCTTTGCGGCATCTTCATAAGAAGGATTTATTTTTAGAATTGTCTCAAATTCCTTTTTTGCCTTGTCTTTCATTCCTTCTGTTAAATAAATCTTGCCTATATCAAAATGCGTGCTTTCATCACCCGGCGGCAAATTCGTCGGAATACCACTTGGGATTGGTTCTCAGGTTATAGAAACGGAAAAATATTGATAGGATAGTTATGCCGCCGAGTATAAATAATTCATATTTTGATAATTTTTCAGTTTCAACCGGATTATTTGTCTTCTTTATGGGCATCTTGTCCTCTCAGTAATAAAAGAATTATAATGTAATTTAGCATGAAAGGTCTGGATTTGAAATGGGTTTCTTATGAGCATAAGGTGTAGGGAAGGAGTAAATAGTCTTGTCCAATTTTATGGAAACTTTAATAAACCAATCTGATAAATATCATAGTCCACTACACCCCATATTGATTTATTTCCCTTTACGATGTCAGTCGCGGCAGCGTTATTCAAGTGGCAAATTTTAGTCCCTGATGTAGTGTATATTTCTGCGTTTGGTTCGCTGCTTATATTGCTTGTCCAGATATAATGGCCGTCCCACAGGATTTCATTAGGCTGCCTGTCGGTCGGCCAGCTTGTAATAAATGCTCCGTTTGATAGAGCGTATTTTGATATTGAATTGGCTTTAAAATCAGCTTCGTAAACATATATTCCGTCCGATGCAACCGCATGGTAATCCCACGGGTCCTTGCTTGCAAACATAGTGGTTGCTCCCGTGTCCGCGTCTATTTCCATAAAATCATTGGCTCTTGCCCCTAAAATAATTTCTTTCCCATTATATGTAGTGTAAGAAAGTAAATTTACACTGGCACCTACCGTAACAGTCAGGGCAATGGAGTCTGTTGTGGTATTAAATTTATAAACGTAACTTGGGCCGCTATATCCGGGTATGAGGGGTGCAAGCCAAAGATATGAACCGTCCCATATTATATGATTAAAACCGCTGAAATAGTAAGGAACATTGCCATGAAAATTAAAATGATAATTTGCTATAACTTTACCTTCCTTTATGCTGAATTTTTGCAATGTCCCGTTTTGATCCGTATCACCTATCCATACATATGTCCCATCCGATGCCACTGCTTGCGCAGTCAATGAAATATCTTTATAAATATTCACCGGGGTCCCATTGTTGTCTATTTTAAATAAAGTGCCGTCATAAAAATTTGCTATCCAGAAATATTTTCCGTCATATGAACCGAAATCCATTCCTTCTGCGCTTCCTCCCGCGTGTGTTTTTGAAATGATATCCGGACATATGGATGCAGGAGTTTGATTGGCAAGCAATAAATAATTTTGCACTGTAAGCACTAAAAGAAATATAATTTTTTTCATTTTAGTATTTTCCCTGGTTAATTGCTGATTAATCCATAAGCCGGCACTATTTCTTCCTTGTCCCGCCCTGGTTTTATTTTATTGCTTTAAATCCTGCGGCACCGGGGTCGCGATATTTTTATCATCCTGCTTGCTTTCAATATAGGTATAATAAAATTTACTCAGGTTGCTTTTGTTCTCCAGGGTCAGTCGCCCGGTAATGTACGTCGTATCCTCCCCTATAATTTTCAGCTCGACAATGTCTGCGTCGAGTATTTTTTTGACAATATCTTCTTTTATCATATACTCGGCTGTCTCGCTGGTCTCATAATTTGATATCTGAGGGTTTGTAAAAACAAGCCTTTGCCCGTCTATCAATATTATCAGGCTGTCTGCGTTTGCTATCTGCACTGTGCCTGAAACTTTCGGCCCGTAATCCAACTTAATCACAATTGACAGGGCATTCTGAAACATTTTCAGGTCAAGACTCACGTCAGGGCACTGGTTTTTGTATTTTAAAATGTTCGTGTCCTTTATTACCTGGCACTCGTCGACCTCTATTTTATTGTTCCTGGTCTCGTAACCTGCGCCGTCGTTGAACTTATCGCCTATCGGCACTATAACAAAACTTGCGCACCCGAAACAGAGCGCGGCAATCAATGTGAACAGCATTTGTTTTTTCATATCATGCTCCTGTGATAATTAGTTTGTCTTTTTTGTCCTGAACATCACCCTTGCCGCTGCCTTTATCCTGCGCGGAAGGAACCTGTAGGTTTCCGTGTTAAAAAGCTGCCTTATAATATAAGAAGGGCTGAGGTAGTAGTCCTTCTCGGCCTTTTTGCTCATTTCAGACAAAAGCGCCGGGTTTAGGGCGCCGTACTCAAAGCACGCGCTGGCCTCATACTGGCCGTATTGGTCCCAGTCTTCTATATATAATTTCCCGTTTTTTGATATCTCGTCATAAAGGGCCGTCCCTGGGTAAGGGATGGCAATCAGGAACTGGGCGTAATCGGTCCTTACTTTTTTCGCGAACTGTATCGTTTCCTCCATTGTTTCCCTTGTCTCGCCGAGGTTCCCGAGCATGTAAAAGCCCATGGTCTTTATCCCTGCCCTGCGGCAGTTTTTCACGGTATCCTCTATCTGCCTGAGCGTTATTTTCTTGCCTATGGCGTCGAGTATTTTCTGCGAGCCAGACTCTATTCCAAGCGCCACCCTGTAACACCCTGCCCTGCGCATTTTTTTCAGCATCTCGTAGTCGCCCAGGTCCACCCTGATGCCGTTCGGGCAGCTCCACCTGGTCCTGGTGCCTGCCTTTATCAGCCCGTCGCATATCTTGTGCACGCGGCTGGTGTCTGTCGTAAAGCTGTCGTCAACCACGGCTATTTCCCTGGCACTATAAATATTGATCAGGTGCAGCCATTCTGCCAGCACGCTGTCGGCAGAGCGGGCCCTGAACCTGTTTCCGAAAACCGCCTTAAAGCAGAACTTGCACGCGTACGGGCATCCCCTCGAAGTCATTATGCTTCCCACGGGCGTCAGGCTGCCGAGCGCTTCCTGGCCCCTGTACATCTCAAGCGACGGGAAAAGATGCCTTGCGGGGAAAGGCAGGTCATCAAGGTTTTTTATGAATTCGCACGGTTTCGTGCTGTATGCCCTGCCTGATTTCATGTATGAAATGCCTTTTACGTTTTCAGGCTTATCCAGGCTGGCGAGCAGGCTTGTTATTGTTTCTTCGCCCTCGCCCTGCACGACAAAATCAATGTTGTTTTCCAGGCACTCCTCCGGCATTGCCGTAGCATGCGGCCCGCCTATGACCGTGATAATATCAGGGTGCCTTTGTTTTATCTTCCCGGCTATCCTGTACGCGCTTTTTATGACGGGAGTGACTGCGGTAAAGCCGACAGCGTCGGGCCCGAACTCATTGATAAAGGCAAATAAATCATCGTCGCTTGTTTTTTGTATGAGCTGGTCGATCACCTTGACCCTGTACCCGCTTTTTTCCAGCGAGGCTGCAACATAGGCTATGCCCAGGGGCAGGAATGACTCATCCCCGAATTGTTCTGTCTTTGGCGCAGGCCTTATGAGGAGTACTTTTTCAATTTTATTTTTTTGCATATTAAGGAAATTATATCATAATTTTGAGCAGGTTTAGCCCTGTCTTTGGGTCGAGGTCTTTTGACGCCTTTACCCCTGCAAGCTCAAATACGACAGCTTCCAGGACAAGGAAAACCTTTGATTCTCTTCTCACGCAGCCTGTTATTACCTTGTCCTTTTTGCCCATGGACGAGTGGATATGTATCTGCGGCCCGGTCTTGTTCGTGAATATTGTGCCTATTCCCATCGCCTCCCAGCCGTCCTTAAAACTGACCCAGTTGGGTTCAGGAGGTATCACAGGCTTTTTCGGGCCCGTGACCACATGCCCCTGCCCGAGCGCGCCGATAAAAAGGAATATTGCCGATTTTATCTTTTCCTTTTTCGCGAACTTCGTAAGCTCTTTTATGACAATATCGTTGTTGTCAAATTTTAAAAGAAAAATCTTTTTTATACTTCCTTTTGTGTATTTCATGTTTCACCTCGCCTGTTGTGATTTTAGTTTTTCGTATAAGGCTTCTATCTGCTGGGTTGGATAAAGTTTTCTCGTGACTTCCAGTTCCTTTAACGCATTGTCAAAATCCCCGGTCTTGTACCAGTAATACGCCAGGCAAAAATGCGGATAAATGCAGTCAGGGCTCTGCGCTATGGCCCTCTGCAGCTCGGCTACAAGCTCTGGCCTGTCTTTTTTATTGTTTATATGCTCGTCTAGGAAAGGCGGCGCCATGACAGTCGGGTAAAGCATTTTGTACTCGTCTTTTAATATTATCGCGTCGTTTTTCGGGCTGAACCCGCGCTTTATGTAAACGAGCGCATAGTTGTCGAAATAAACAAGCGCCCAGTCCTTCCTTTCAAAAAGGTATCCTGAAAAGTCGTCGCCTTTTATGTTCCCGAAGTGCGTGGCATAGGGCACGATGCCGAATGAAATCCTGTATTTGTCGCACAGCTCGTAAAAATAAAGCGGCGGCCTGGTCAGCATCCTGCTGCACTTGTCCAGGAAATCGTTTGTGTAAACCTGCACCCTGCCGTCTATGAAAACCGGGTATTTCTGCAGCTCCCATATCAGGTACCCGCCCCAGCCGAAAGAGTTGAACATGTTTCCGTCAAGGTCTGTCTTTTTCAGGTATTCAACAGCTCCAATCGGGAATTTTGTCCTGTCCATGCCCAATCCCATGGGCTTCTGGAAATAATATATGAGATAACCCTGCGCGCAGGCAAGCAAAGCAAAAACGGCAATCATTGCCTTTTTTAGGCCATTTTTTGTTTCCAGCCGCCCCAAAAGCGCGGTGACTGCCGGCACAGACATTATCCCGGCTACAATGCCCAGCTCCCCGAGAAAACGCACCGAATACAGGCTGAGCGCCATAAAAAATAATAGTGTTAAGCTCCGGTAATAATCCCTAACACGGAAATAATATATTATCGCGGCTGCAATAATTGCATCATATGCAAGTATTACACCCACATAAAAAGCCCCGAACTTCGGAAGAAGCTCAAAAAGCGAGTAAAACTCCTCGGTTGTTTTTGTAGTGGACACAAACGTCGCGAAAATCCTGTTGAAGTTCGGGGTAAAAAACGTAAGGACAAAAAGTATCGCGCCTGCAATAAGCATGCTGCCTATATTTGTTTTTTTGGAGCTTTGGGAATAATTTTTTATCGTTGCTGAAACTATCCATATTGCAAAAAGCGCGTAAGCTTCAACAAAAGTCGAGTGGCTGTTTACCCAGAATAAAAAGACGGCCATTGCCGTAAGCATGTACTTGTCTTTCAACAGGTCCTTTATTCCGCCCGTGCTTCGTTCCGAGTAAACTATCCTTTCCATGATAAAAACAAAAACTGCCAGCATGACAAAGCCCAAAAGCTGCGGCCTTATCATAATTCTCGGCTGCAGGAGGAAAGCAAAAGCCATGAGTACGTTTGCTGCGGCAAAAAGAGACAGCAATAAGTTGTGCCTAAATATAGTAGAACTGAATATTTTTATCAGGACAAACAGGAAAACAACGGCTATGAGCATGGCCTGCAGATAAATGAGCCCGTTAATGTTTCCTATCACGTAAAAAATGTAGCTCAGGCAGTCGAATATCCAGGAGTAGGCAGGATTAAAGGCTCCCTTTGCCGTGTAGGAATAACTCTCGGCCAGCGGAAAAACATGGTTCTTTATTATGTCCTGTCCCGTACGCAGGTGAAAGCCGTAGTCGGAGTTGTCAACGGGAGTAAATGAAAAAAATATAATAAGAAAAATCGAAACTGCCGTTATAATTGCCTTTGCCCAAAACTCCCTTTTAGCCATTTTACCGCCTTTACATTCTTTATCCCCTTTAATAAAGGGGACAGAGGGGTTTTATCTTTTTATTTTGCCTTAATTTTGAATGAATTTTATCATTTAACAAGGAAGGTAAGCAAGGTAAAAATCAGTCGATATAAAGATATCAAATTTTTATTTCTTTATACAAACAAGCTTTTCTATGAATTCTAGTATAAATAAGGAAGAAGAGAAAAAAGAGAGGAATTAAAAGTAGTTCACTTTATAAAGGGATTTAGAAATCAAACAAGGATTTACTTCGTTATGCTTCCTGCTTGATCAATTTGATTATGTAAATTCACAAGCTGTTGGTCGTTTCCCAATAATTGTATCCCTTCATTTAAGATATCCAATGCCTTTTTTTGCTGCCCCAACTTATCATACGCATGAGCAATATATACATAACTTCCTACGCTTTTATCTAGTTCTTTTACCTCCTGAAAATACTTTAATGCCTCTCCAAAATTACCAGTATTATAATTATAAACCCCGATATTTCTGAATATTTCCACCGTTTTTTGATAATTGTTATTTATAAGGAATTCATAAATGCTTAAAGCATAATTGTATTTCCCTTTTTCCATTAAAATTGTTGCCTGATTAAACATATCGTCATATTTTGCCGTTATATTGGTGTTCCCAACTGCATTAATGGCCTGTTGCAGCAATTCCCTGTTGCCGTTTCCAAACTGAACCGCCTTTTCAAACATTTCCTTTGCCATTGGAAAAATCCTGTCATTAAAATAAATCTCTCCTAGCTCCTGATAAGCCTCCCAGAAATTCATATTTAACAAGACTGTCTTTTTCAAATATTTTATCCGCTCGTCAACATTATTCAAATCTTTATAGGCGACAGACATGTTGTAACAAAAAGAAGGCTCGGCTGGTTTCATTTCATCCCTGAAAGGAAATGTTTCAGCCTTTTTATAAAGCTGCAGTGCCGCTGATGGGTTCTTTTCAATTAAAAATTCATTGCCTTGTAACATCATGCAATAAAGATAATTTATAACAAGTTCTGAAGTCGCCCTATAATCTGTATATTTATCATATAATTCGCGGTTATAACAATAAAGGTCAAATATTTTCGGTGAATAAGAATTTCCGGTTTTAGAGTATTCCTGCAGCAGTCCTATTTGTTTGAAATTATATCCTAATTTTAGGCTGTCCAGGTTGGGTGTATAGGTGCTCTTAAATATTGCTACATTATTATTTGCATAATAATTAATGATACTGTTTGTGTTATATGCCGGGTCATATTCTTTCAAATCTAAATTTATATATTTTTTTTCGAAATCTTCTATTCCCCATTTATAAGGCAATGATATAACCTGTATAAGCTTAATATCCTGCCTTTGTTTTTCAATTAACTGGATATAATAAAGCTGCATAAAATTATAGTCGCCTTCACAAAGATATAGACTGTCTTTGTCCATTGTTCTAACAATATTCCAGCCGTAATCGTAAGCCTGATAATTGTACCTGTTATCATTTTTTTTAATATTTTTATTCAACATAAATAACATTATAAGGAACAATAAAAATAAAAAAATGTATCTGGAAACTTTTCGTTTCAAAAGCTCAAAAATTAAATAAATTCCAGCAGCAAGAAACAGTATTAAAATATATTGAGCCGGCATAAGAAAAATATCGGTAGTCCATTCCACCACTCCTTCACTGCGATTGTAAAAAATTACTATTAATGTGATTATTAAAAACGTTATTGAATAAAAATAAAAAAACTTTTTACTTTTATTATATATAATATATGCACCTGCAAATATAAGAGGCCAGAAATAAAAATAATTATTTATAAACAAATTCAGGAATTCTACTATTTGATTTAAATATAACTGAACAGACGGAGATGGACCCATTCCGTTGTATCCCGACCTTAATACTATCCACCAGAAATTTTCCCATGTATTTGCCCTTGCGGAAAAGGCAAAAATACCTTCAGTTCCGCTTCTTACGGATAGATAAAAATACGGGCTTAAACCGACGAGCAACAGCATTATTGTTGTCAAAATATTCTTTTGATTTATTTTTCTTCTATACCTAAAAAATAAATACCCAAATACAGGCAAAAGTATTATCATGCTGGGCCAATGGTTAGAAAGCGAAAGCCCGTAAATAAACGATATAAGATATAAATATTTAATATTAAATCCTTTTAACAATTTGATACTAAAATATATAAATATTGCAAAAAATAAAAGGTTTAATATGTATATTCCGCCTTTTGCCTCGATTGCCTGATTCCAAAAAATATAGGATAAAGCAAGGATAAAAGTACCTAAAAAATTTATTATTTTATTTTCATAATTAAAAATATTTAAAGTAATTTGCTTAATAATAAAATAAGATAATAACAAAACCATTAAGGCAAGAAATATTGCAAATAAGTTAATCCTGAACGCAGGCGAGCCGATGGGCAGCAGGGAAAGCACTTTTCCGGCCATTGTAAAAAACGGATATCCTGGAGGATGGCTTATGCCAAGATTGTATGCTGAAGTTATAGTTTCTGGTGAATCGTCAGTTTTAAACGCAGGGAATGTAGTATAGAGATATAATTGGAATATTGCAATTAAACAACTCAATAATATTATAAAATCTTTGTATTTTTTAATCATTTTTAACCTTTTATTTAGTTTTTTTAATTATACCTTTTCTGTTCTTGCTGTCAATTAAATAGGAAAAGTTGATGTGCGTGTTTTACTCCATAAATAAGCGTAATAATTTCGACAAAACATATGTTTTTGGATTTAAAACCTCACCGTACGTGTTTCAACCCACAAATAAAGTCTATCGTGATTATTGGTTTTTTTATTATCTGCAGAGACATGTCATGGCGTATTTCGATTTTAATAAAAACTACTTCTTTCCCGTCGAAATCCTGTCCGCCCTTTTCAGTTTCCCCTTAATATATCCCTTTTCATCCATTCCTTCGTCAATAAACTCAAAAACATTATGCATCAGGATGGTATCTCCTTCCATGCCTGTCAGCTCGGATATGTAAGTGACTTTTCTTGTGCCGTCTTTTAGCCTTGACTGCTGGACTATGACGTCGATCGCGCTTTTTATCTGGTCCCTGATCGCCTTTATCGGCAGCTCAACGCCCGCCATTAGCACCATGACCTCGAGCCTGGACAGCGCGTCCCTGGGTGAGTTTGAGTGCAGCGTGGTCATGGAGCCCTCATGGCCCGTGTTCATTGCCTGCAGCATGTCCAGCGATTCTCCGCCGCGGCACTCGCCCACGACTATCCTGTCCGGCCTCATCCTGAGCGCGTTTTTCACAAGGTCTCTTATCGTAATCTCGCCCCTGCCTTCGATATTCGCGGGCCTTGACTCCAGCCTTACTACATGTTCCTGGTTCAGCTTGAGCTCTGCCGAATCCTCTATTGTAAGTATCCTCTCATCCTCGGGTATGAATGATGAAAGCACGTTTAAAAGCGTCGTCTTGCCCGAGCCTGTCCCGCCTGATATCAGGACATTTTTTTTGCCTGCCACGGCTGCCTTCAGGTATTCGGCAGCCTCTTCTGTCAGGCTCCCGAACCGCACGAGGTCGTCTGCCGTAAGCTTCTTGTCCGAGAATTTCCTTATCGTGAGCACAGACCCGTCTATGGCAAGCGGCGGTATGATGGCGTTTACCCTGGAGCCGTCAGGCAGCCTGGCATCCACGTACGGCTGGCTCTCGTCTATCCTTCTCCCCAGCGGCATCACTATCCTCTCGATAACCCGCCGCACTGTCTGCTCGTCCGTGAACTTCTTCGGGTAATAAATGAGCCTGCCTTTTTTTTCCACATAGACCTCGTCATGCCTGTTTACCATTATTTCCGAGATCTCCCTGTCGGCAAGCATATCCTCTATTATCCCGAGGCCGACAACTTCGTTGAATATGTCCTTCGCAAGCTCTTCCCTTGCCGCCCTGTCCGTGATGCCCGTGTCTTTTTTATCAAGTATGCTTTTGATTTTCGACATTACACTGCCGAACATCTGTTTTTTCTTTTCAGGGTCTATCAGCGCGTCGCGCTCGAGGTTTTTTATGTCGATTTCCTCGAACAGCTCCTTATGTATGGTTTTTTTCAGCAGGCTGATTTCGTCTGTTTTCTGTGTTTTTGCGGAAGGCTTATTTTCTTCCTTTACGGCCTTATCCTGCGCGGCAGCAACATGGCGCATTTGCTCCCCGGCTTTATCCTCATACTTGTCGATAAGTTTGATGTGCGGTTTTGATGTAAGCGCCGGCAAAATCTCGTCGATAAAAGCCTGCAACTGCTTTATAAACTGGCTCTTTTTGTTCTTCTGGTAATATATTTCCCCTTTTACAGACAGATCCTCGATTTCTTTTACATAAGGAAGCACGGCATGAACCCTGCTGTCCCTGAAAACCTCCTGCATGTTTTCAGCCGAGATGTAACTGTTTGTGTTTTTATTTATTATTATGCCTGCGAGAGTTGACGGGAATTTCATATCCGTGATCTGCTTTATTGACTGCTGGCAGTACCTGGTGTCAAGAGGCGTCATGCCTGCCGGGATTATAACCTTGTCTGAAATTTCAAATATCATTTCATCCGCGCCTGATTTGGCATCAAGTACCATAATGTCAAACCTGTCATACAGCTCTTTAAGCGCCGGCTTCAGGCTCTTTGTCCCGCACCATACAATCGGGAACCCGTTCTTTTCGTCAAGATACTCGCTTATATCCCTGCCCGGCCTGTACAAATGGTCCTTCTTTGAACCGGAATAAATCTCGCTGTCAAACAACAAATCGCTGTAATCAAAATAAACTGTTTTTTGTTTCGGGTTGTCGGACAGGATGGACGCAATATTCAAGGCTAAGGTTGTCTTGCCTGTGTACGACCTCTGGTTAAAAAGCGTAATAATGTGTTTCATGATTTACCCCTGCTTTATATTCTTATGCCTTTCAATTTAAACTCAACACTCTACAATCGACAATCTGCACTCTGCAATCAACTCATCCGCCTGTTATTTTCGGAGTGACAAAAATAACAAGCTCGCTTTTTTGGTCTATAGTCTGGGTATTTTTAAATAATTCGCCGAGCAATGGAATGCCCGAAAGTACCGGAACACCGCTTGTCACTTTTGACTGCTCGTCCTGTATCATGCCTGCTATAACTATGGTGTTTTCAGGCTCGACTGTTATTGTCGTTTCGACTTTCCTTGTTTTTATAGCCGGCATGATTCCGCCGCTTATTCCTATCTTTACCGCGTTCGCGTAATCAAGGTCGCTCACCTCAGCCTTGATCTTGGCAGTCACGTTGTTATTTTTGCCGATAACAGGCTCTATGCCGAGGTTAACCCCGTATTTTTTCCAGTCCACGCTTGTGTGACCCTGCGTATCGGTTGTGGCTATAGGCACCTCTCCGCCCGCGAGAAATTCCGCGCTTTTGCCGTTTGATGTCAGGAGTTTCGGTTTTGCAAGCACCTTGGCGTAATTTTTCTGCACAAGAAAATCGATTATGACGTCAATGGAGCCCCTTGTAAATGTTCCGAAGGCAAGAAGCGGCGGGTTTTGTTCCTGCACGTTTGCCGCGCCGTTTATAAGGGTGGGCCAGTCCACACCGTAATTTGCCGTGTCAGAGTCCACAATTTCCAGGACCTGTACATCTATTTCTATCATTGGTTCTGTTTTAACGTTTGTTTTCACATTGACCACCAGATTTTCAACGCCGTGGCCTGTGTAAAAATTAATAACACATGTCCCGGTCTTTTTTGCTTCCACAATTACTTCCTTGTCCGAAAGTATCGTGGCTGCCGCGACATCCTGGTCTGATATGTCGATTTTCGTGGCGTTGTCCACGTTTAAAACCTGGGAAGTGCCTTTTTCAAGCTCGATTTTCATTTCGGCAGGAAAAACAAGGAATGCAAAAACAAAAAAAAGCAAAAAAGTAAAAAAGATTTTACGCATTGGGTATCCACCTCATACCATTTTTTATCACACCATATTAATTGTTACATGCAGGATTATACTGCAAAATAAAAGTAAAAGTCAATTGGATTTGTATAGGGTTTTGTTTATATTTTTCCGGGGCAGATTTTTGGGGGTTTTGGAGGGGGAATATTAAGGGGGTCTGCCCCGGAAATTTTTCGCTCTTATTACTTCATTTAAATTTTAGAACAGTCCTTCCTATATATTGAAAATTTCCACCTTGTGCGCGTAATTTCTCATGATGCCTGCGAACTCTTCAAGGTCTTCCTTGGTATAGGGCTTTACCCCGCGCCAGGTCTTATCCAGCGTCCTTTCATTATTATACTGCTGCAGCACGTAGTATTCAGCGCCTTTTATCTGCTCGCCTATCTTTTTAAAATCTTCCTTTTCTATAAGTTTGGGCACTACCGTAGTCCTGAACTCGTACTGGACCCCGGCCTTCATGACAAAGTCAATGCTTTCCTTTATCTTTGAAGTGTCCACGTCTATGCCGACAGTAACCTTGTACTTCTCAAACGAGTTTTTAATGTCGAGCGCTATATAATCCACAAGGTTTTCCTTTACAAGCCTTTTTATGGTTTCCGGCGAATACCCGTTTGTGTCTATTTTTGCCTTAAGCCCCATTGATTTTACCTGCCTGAAAAAATCCTCCAGGTCGTTTTGCATTGTTGGCTCGCCGCCTGTTATTGTCACCGCGTCAATGAACTGCCTGGTATTGTAAATATCCTGCATCACTTCAGTCTCATCCATGATATCGGAATTTACAGGTATGAGCGACGGGTTGTGGCAAAACGGGCACTTGAAATTGCACGGTGAGGTATACAGCAAGGCGCAAATCTGCCCCGGATACTCAATGAGCGAAGCGTTCAAAAAACCGTTTATTATCATTTACTGTTACCATTCTCCCTGAAAAATTTGTGAAGCCCGCCGCCTTCATAGGCGGAGCGGGAGTGGAACCCCGACGACAGTGTCGGCGGTTCCTCAAAAACCACCGGAGGTTATAAAGAGTTCCCTCCGGAAAGGTATAATTCATCCCCAAAACGAAGTTTGGGGATTTCTTTCTGGATTAAATATAACTGCTTACTGCCTTTGTTTCCTCGGCTGTGCTTACCAGCTCAAATTCCGTCCTGTCGTTATACTCTTCCTGCTTGCCGTTGTTCCACTGCTTGACCGGCCTGAAATAGCCTACTATCCTGCTGTAAACCTCGCAGTCAGAGCCTTTCACGTTCTTTAATTCTGTTTCCAAAGCTTCGATCTTCAGTAGTATTTCCTGCTTTTCCATCTGTTCCCTCCCTCTTTGAGTGCCACGTGCCGCGTGCCGCGTAAAAATATTTTCCGTTGCACGTCGAACATCCCACGTCACACATTTTTTATATGGCCAGTTGCGTCTTTAATTCCTCAATCTGGTTTATAATAAGTTTTTGCTTTTCTTCCCTGCATACTGGGCACTCATGGTGCTCGCCCTGTAAGTATCCGTGCACCGGGCATACGCTGAAAGTCGGCGTCAGGGTATAGTAGGGCAGCGCAAACTGCTCTGATATTTTCTTTACTACCTTCTTTGTCGCTTCTATTGAGTTCAGCCTCTCGCCCAGGTATATGTGCAGTACTGTGCCGCCTGTGTATTTTGTCTGTATCTCATCCTGGTGCTGCAGGGCCTTAAAAACGTCCTTGGTGTAATATACCGGCAGCTGCGTGGAATTTGTGTAATAAGGCTCTTTCTTGCCCATGGCGATTATGTCCGGGTATTTTTCTTTGTCTATCTTTGCCAGCCTGTATGAAGTGCCCTCTGCCGGCGTCGCTTCCAGGTTGAAAAGGTGCCCTGTCTGCTCCTGGTATGTCATTAATTTCGCCCTCATGAATTCCAGCATTTCTATTGCGAGCGCCCTTCCTTCTGCTGATGTAATATCCTTGCCAATAAAGTTTAAAAGCGCCTCGTTTACCCCGACCAGTCCTATTGTTGAAAAGTGGTTTCCCCAGTAACTGTTGTTCCTCTTTTTCACCGCGCCGAGATAGAATTTTGAATAAGGATACAGCCCCTGGTCGGTAAGCCTCTCGAGTATCTTTCTTTTTATCTCAAGGCTCTCTTTTGCCATTTCCATCAGGCTCGTTAGTTCCGAATAAAACGCTTCTTTGTTGCCCTTAAACTTGTATCCCAGCCGCGGCATGTTTATAGTCACGACTCCGATGGAACCGGTAAGTGGGTTTGATCCGAAAAGCCCGCCTCCCCTTTTCACCAGTTCCCTGTTGTCAAGCCTGAGCCTGCAGCACATGGAGCGCGCGTCCTCCGGCTTCATGTCCGAGTTTACGAAGTTGGCGAAATAAGGTATGCCGTATTTTGCAGTCATTTCCCAGAGCTGGTCAAGCTCCGGGTTTGACCAGTCAAAATCCTTTGTTATATTATATGTGGGTATCGGGAACGTGAATATCCTGCCTTTTGAGTCGCCTTCGAGCATCACTTCGGCAAAGGCCTTGTTTATCATGTACATTTCCTTCTGGCAGTCCCCGTAAGTGATGTTTTGCAGCTCGCCGCCCACTACAACAGCCTCGTTCCTGAAAGTTTCAGGTACTGTAAGGTCCATGGTAATGTTTGTAAAAGGCGTCTGGAACCCTACCCTTGTCGGGATATTCATGTTGAAAAGGAACCTTCTCATCGCCCTTTTCACGTCTTCGTATGAAAGCTCGTTTACCTTTATAAAAGGCGCAAGCAGCGTGTCGAAATTCGAAAAAGCCTGCGCGCCCGCGGCCTCGCCCTGGAGCGTGTAGAAGAAATTCACTATCTGCCCAAGCGCAGACTCGAAATGCGAAGGGGGCGCGGACTCAATCTTGCCCTCAACTCCTCCGAACCCGCGCAGTAAAAGGTCCTTCAGATCCCAGCCGCAGCAGTATCCCGAAAGAAGACCGAGGTCATGGATATGGAAGTCTCCGTCTGCGTGGGATTTTTTTATCTCAGGAGGGTATATCTTGTTCAGCCAGTAATTTGAAATTATTATCGACGACACATAGTTGTTCAGGCCCTGGAGCGAATAGCTCATATTTGAGTTTTCTTTTATTCTCCAGTCAAGCTTCCTGAGGTAATCATCAACCATGGTGATTGAGTCTGAAAGAAGGGTTTTTACTTCCCTCATTTTGGCGTGCTGGTCGCGGTACAGGATATATAATTTCGCCGCATTGGTGTGCCCGTTGTTCAGTAGTGTCGCTTCTACCAGGTCCTGTACGTTTTCTACGGTAGGTACTTTGCCGTCCTTATATACCGCATTTATTATTGATACTACCTGTGCTGAAATCTTTTCAGCCTTGTCTTTCTCGAAATCATTGTTTGCCTTAAACGCCTTGAAAACAGCCTCTGTAATCTTTGATTCATCAAAAACGACAACTCTTCCGTCTCTTTTTCTGATGTGTGAAACATGTGCCATTTCTAGATCCCTCCCACTAAGCTTTTAATTTTTATTGCGCATATTTTAGGACAAAATACAGATGTTGTCAAGAAAAAAATCAATATATTGTAGTATAAAGTCCAGCATATACTATATATTGTGTTATACATAGCAAAAAAGCCTTATTTTTAGGCCTTTTTTTAAAGATATATTGTATAAAACAGCATATAAATTAAATAGATAGCCCTATATATAGTGTTCATTTTTTTACCTCATTTGTTAAAGTATGACTTTAACAAATCTTATTTTTAAAATAATTTCGATTTTTGCTTTTTAGCCAGTTTATCACCTTTTTGGTGTACTTAAAAGAGTATTAACATGCTCATATAAAATGTTTCATGATTTGTTTTTCTGTTTAATTTTTGAATTTTGTGTTGTAATATATTCAATAGATTTTTTAAATTCTCAAAAAAAGGGTGAAAAAATGCCTAACATCGAGGAAGTAAAGCAGAAATATTTTTCTTATTTTGACCGGATTTCGGCAAGGCAGGGTGTAAAACCATTGAGTGATTATCTTGTAAAAAACGGGTTCTTCACTGCGCCCGCTTCCACAAAATATCACCTCTGTGTAGAGGGCGGTCTGCTTGCGCATACTCTGCACGTAGTAAAACTCGCTCTTGAGCTTAAAAAAACACTTGCCCCTGATGCGCCTGAAGATTCAGTGATCCTGTGTTCCCTGTTCCATGACTGTCATAAGGCGACCGACGGGTTTTCCAACCCGACTTATTTAAAAAACGATATGCCCCGCGACACGCAAACCCAACCGTATATATGGAACAAGGAACAGCTTAGCTTTTCCGGGGCGCAGAAAAGCCTGTTGATTGTGTCTGGGTTTGTGAGCCTCAGGCAGGACGAGATGCAGGCAATAGCATATCACGACGGCCCTTTTGTTCCGTCATGGGAGGATATTAACGGGAACGTATATCCGCTTACCTTCTTGATACACTTTGCGGATCTTTGGAGCAGCTGGGTGACGGAAAAAGGCAGGTCCAAAATGAAATTCGACAAATTTTTCCTTCAAAATAAATAGGTTTACTGTTTTTCTTTTTCTGTTTTTTTTTCTTCTTGCTTGCTTACCCACTTCCATTTTATATCCTTGTTCCGCCTTGCAAGCATATCCTTTAAAATATCCATTTTTATCTGCCCGATAAACTGGTCCGGCATTTCCTTGTCTGCCTTTCTTACATGAAATGTGCCTTCTGAGTCCTTCAGGTCTGAATAGTACTCAATTATGTCGGGCGACATCTGGTCGAACTGGTAAAAAATAAAATCCCACGGCATTTTAACGGTCGTGAACTGCTGCTTGCTCCTTTTTTCGTCGTTTGTATCAAACCCGTTGAATACAAGCGTCAGAAGTTTATCCGACTTCTTGTCGTCATGCTTGCCGTCAAATGCCATAAGCACTACTTTCGGCGTCTCGCCGTCAAAAATATTTCTTACTGTCAGGTATACAAGCGGCTCCCTTGAATAAGCAAGCGGCATTTTGATGAAATCACGTATTTTTTTACCGTTTTTCACCACATCCACGACCAGCTCCTGCTCGTATATTGTCACATCACTGTCCTTTTTATCAGGCACATGCTTTGCCCTGTAAGGAATTATGATTTCATCTCCGGGATCCTTGTCAATGCCAGCATAAATAACATAGCCCTGTATTTTCGTGGAACCCGGGTCGTAATACTCTACCGGGATTTCATCCTTGTCAGCGTAAACTTTTGCAGTTTCAAACTGTGTTTCGTAACCGAGTGAAAAAATAAAGCACGGTAAAAACATAAAGGGTAAAATTATCAGATGCTTTTTCATGCAACAACTCCAGGTGTGGAGCCTCCCATCTTCAAAAGCGGGACAACTTCAAAAAATTCTCGGCTCAATTTTATCTTAAAAAGTTTGCTTTCTTTCGTATTGCTGTTTTTACGTGCACTTATAATATGCTCCCTCCCCGGAGCGCTATCCATCCCCGCCTCTACTGGCGGGGTTTTTCGCGGAGTGGGATTAAAAATTGATGCCGGCTCTGGCCGTGATATTTCTTCCCATCGCAGGTATTCCCGGTATTTCCTCGTAATAGGAATTCATGATGTCTTCGACTTTAACCGAAAGCTCCAGCCAGTCAAGCACTTTCTTTGACACCGTGCAGTCGAAATTATTATACAGGTCATCCCTGTTTATGTATTTTTTATAAATATATTTTAAGTCAATATCAATGCCTGCCAGGCTGAAATCAGTGCCAAGTACAAGCTTGTCTTTAAGGTCGCCTGTGCCGTATTTTGATGAGTAGCTTTCGGATTCTGTCGAGTCAAGAAAAGTGTATGCAGCTGAAAATTTAATGTTACCGAGGTCCACTGCCGAATCAAGCGTGTAGCCGAAAGTGTTTATCCAGCCTATATTTTCCACTATCCATCCGTTCCTCGTGATACTGTCAGGCCCTATAACCTGGCCTGCTGCCCAGTCAATGGCGTCATGATTAAACCTGTAAAAAAAACTGTTTTTCAGGGAAAGTATGCCCAGCATGCAGTCAACACCAAGTCTTTCCTCATAGCTTCTTTCGGGTTTAAGCGCCGGATTGCCGAGATCGTATATGTCCTTATAATAAAGTTCGGTGAAATTCGGGTACCTTACCGTATAGCTTGATCCGGCCGATATTTTAAGCACGCTTTCAACCGAATATGTCGCGCTTATTTCGGGTAAAAAATCAAAATTGCTGTAAATGTCGTATTTCTCAAGGCTGGCGTTTGCGTCAATGGACAGGTCATCGTCCGGATTAAACAGTCCATTCACTAGGAACAGGTTTTTATCCCTATAATGGTTTCCCAAAACCGAGCTTTGCACTTCTTCCCTCTGCAGGTTGTACTTAAAATTTAAGTTATAATCCTTGTTAAGGCTGTATAAGTATTTCGCATCCGCGCCGTACATGGACTCATTTGTCACGTTGTTCTGGTCCGGGTTGGTTTCGTCCAGCGTAAACTTGTCGTCGTGCGACCTTAAATAAGAGTCAAAAGAAAGCGCCTGCGAGTCAAAAAACCTCAGGTTCATATACTTCGTGTATATCTGCTCCCTTGAAGCAAGGTTCAGGCCGGGCGTGTAAAAATCATATGCGCCGTAATCCTTGTCGTTATATCCTAAGTCTGCTATAAAGTCGTCCTTAAAACTCGCCTTCAGGCGCGCCGTCAGGAAATTATAATCAGTGTCCTTGTGGTATCCGTCGGATGAACTTTTCTCAAAAGTGCCTGATACTGTTGTATCCCCCAGCCATTTTGCAGCGTTTATCGCGGTATCATAAGTGTTGTAAGAACCATACGTTCCTGTCACAGACACTGTGTCTTTTGAATATTTTTTTGTCGTTATGTCCACAAGCCCGGTAAAGCCTCCGTCACCGTAGCTGACATTCGCTCCATTTAACACGTTTATTTCGTCTATGTCTATCAGGGAAAGCGGCATATCCAGGCTGTAATGCCCTGTCTGGCTGTCGTTAACTTTAATCCCGTCGACTATTATCGAAACCTGCTCGAAAGTCCCGGCGTTTGAAAAAATATCGCTCTGTATAATAGGGAAACCTCGGCTTATAATATTAAATCCGGACAGGCTGCTGATTAAATCAGCAACGCACGAGGCCTTTGCCTGTGCTATTTTTTCCGGATCAAAATTGTAGTTATACAATTCTTCCCTGTCCGCCCTAACAACGATTTCATTATCGGCGTATACCGTGCATAAAAAAAGAAAAAGAAAAACAACTGATAAAAAAGCCTTTTTATTTCTCATGGCGTCTCCTTGATCAAAGGTATTTCAAAGCCTTCCCAGCTCTTTTGCAAAAGCTGTCCAGAAAGGATCTATCCTCGGGTGTTCAAGCCTTTTTTCTTTGCCGTCTTCAATTATATTTATTCCCGTCTTTTTTTCAACTACTTCTCCAACAATAGATGCTGTTATTTTGTTTTTTCTCAGCTTTGTAATGACAGCATCCGCCTTATGAGCCTTTGCAGTTATTAAAAGCGTGCCTTCGCTTATCGAGGAATACGGGTCCATGCCGAAATGTGAACATATTTTTTCCACTTCCGGTAAAACTATTATCTTTTCTTTCTCAATTCTCATGCCTACTCCCGACGCCTGCGCTATTTCATAAAGTCCGCCCCATATGCCGCATTCTGTTGCGTCATGCATGGCAGTTACTCCCTTGCCCCGCACGCCTACAGATGCTGCTATAAGCGCGTCGTCGACAACCGACATCATATAAAAAATCTTTTCAGCCCTTTTCGCGAATTCTTTACCGAATATTTTGTTTATTTTTGCGGCAAATGCCACTGCAAATATACCGGCAGCCTCTATTGCCGCGCCCTTTGTAATTATTATTTTGTCGCCGGGCCGGGCTCCTTTTGGTGTAACGTATTTTTCCTTGTCGCCGATTGCCAGTACAGTGGCACCCCCTACCATGGGATAATTGCATCCCTCGTATTTTGCCGTATGCCCGCTTATTATTGAGATACCCATCCTTGCGCACTCCCTGCTTATAACCCTCCACATCGTGCTTAATTCGTCCTTTTTTATCGATAATGGCAGGTTAAGGTCTATGCTCAGGTAGGAAGGCTTCAGGCCTGATGTCACTACATCAGATACAAGTATATGCAGCGCAAACCATGCCGCGCGCTCCCAGCCGTATTCCGGTACAATAAAAACCGGGTCTGTGGTTGTCGCCATTACTTTTCCGCCGCCTATATCAACAACTCCTATATCGACCCCATGCTGCGGGCCTACGAGTATGGTTTTGTCCTTTTTGCCAAGCCTGGGGTAAATAAGCTCGTCAAAAATCTCGGGTGATATCTTTCCTATCTCAGGTAATTCAGCCATTTCATCCTCCTTAAAAATAAAAAACCTTCCGGCATGGAAGGTCTGAAAATGAGTTCTATTTCTTTATTCTTCCTTCGCCGGCATTATCCGTATCAGGTTCTATGGGTATCATCTCAGGCGCATCGGCTGTAAAATTCTCTGCCGGCACCACCCCGTTTTTATTTTTCAAAGCAAAAACATAAAAAAATCTTCCGGATTTACTTTTGATCCGGTCTTAAAAAGGACTTTTCAGACTGTACCTCGCCTTTTTTATTGTAGGTCCTTATTGTCACCAGGGTTCCATCGTCATAAATATGCTCTTCCTTCAAATCTTTGCCTATATAATATTTTACTATTCCGTCGATTGTTTCGCCTTCTTTTATTATCGTGCCGTCCTCGTTTGTCGTCCATCTTGCTATTTCCCTGCCCATTTTATAAAAAACTTCAATGTTGCCTGTTTTTACGCTGACGATCTCGGCAAATATCTTATCGGATAAAAGTTTTCCATTTTCAGCGTATGTTTTGAGGCGTATCATCTGGTCAGACCTGAAACGCCCTTCTTTCCATACATTGCCGGATGGATAATAAAGCTTATATGGCCCGTTTTTCTGGCCTCCGATATATTTTTTTTCCACCATAAGGGCACCGTTTTCATAATATTCAACTACATCCCCGTCCGGTACATCGCCGTTAAGCTCATACCTTATTAAAACTCCTTCCTTATTAACAACCTCTATGGCATAAGTTTCTATATTATTTTTTGTTATTAACAGTCTTCCATCCTGGTAAAAATTGATTTTATAAGTTGTGTTCCCGTCATGGTCAGTGCCGAGAATAATTGTCTTTTGTATCATCTGAGCCTTTGGAGCTTCATTTTCTGCCATAAAATCCCTCCTTATTAGCTTTCTTGCACAAATATGCGGAAATTATAGCACAATTTTTCTTTAATTACTATCAGAAACAGAGTATTTAAAATTCATGTGGTTAAACTGTTTATTATCAAATATTATATATTATTATCATATAAAACCTAATATATTTACCTTAAAATACCTGCATTTTTACTGTTTTTATGCTATAATTATTTTGGCGGATAATTGCGAAGATTTTTGGAACTTATTTTTTTAAAAGTTGTCTAATATAGTAAGAAATAAAAAAGCAAAAGGAGGCGGCTTTTATGATCAAAAAAATTACACTGACATTGGTTGCGCTGTTCATTCTATCCTGTTTTGGTGTGTATGCAAATAAAAGTTATAACGAAGCTGATGTAAAAGCGGTTATAAAGGATAAAAGGGATAAATTTTATTCTCAAATCAAGGATAAATTTAATTTCAGCGAAACTGATGTAAACGCCTTGAGAGTAAAAGGTTATAGCCCGATTTTCAATTTTGTAATGCTTTCATTGGCAAAAAAAACTCATAAACCGGCGGTTGATTTGATTGCCATGAGAAATGACGGTTTATCATGGAAAGAAATGTGTGAAAAAACCGGTATCGATTATGCCAAATTCATGGCTGAAGTGCAGAATAACATGAAATCCAATAAAATAAATTTTCCAGCACCTACTGCGGACGAGGGCAAGGCTGATGCTGCCCCTGTCCTGCATGCGAAATAAGGAGGGGGAAAAATGAAAAAAATAATCTTTTTATTGCTCGCCTGTTTGTTTGTTTTGTCATTGCCGGTATATGCGGATTGGTGCCAGTTTGAAAAAAACGAGAAGCATAATGCCGTTGAATGTGTTGTGCCTATAAACCCGCCGCTTTGCATACAGTGGAGGTACCCGCTTTCCGGCGGTGAGCAGCATGCAGCAGTACCGCTTGTTGATAGTAACGGGAAGGTATATATAAATACTGCGTCTTCTGTTTACAGGTTTGACGCTGTTACAGGTGCGGTAGAGTGGATGCAGTATTATAACGGAGGAGATTCGTGCGGTATGCTTTACAACAATATGTTCATTTATAATTACGCCAATGGTTTCAGGGCTCTTGATACTGCGACCGGAAACCTTGTGTGGCAGCAGGATGTAAGCGGCATGACCGGCTCTTTCAGCGGAGGTTCCTTATACGCGAACGATCCTATCGCTTCATTGCATAACGGAAAAATATATATAGGCAACAGCACCGGGCAGGTCGCAGTCGTTGACGCAAATACAGGCAACACCCTTCAAATCATGAATGTCGCGTCAGATACTATACTTGCGCCGCCGGCTATTGACGATGACGATACGCTTTATGTCGGCTCGTTTGACGGCTATTTTTATTCAGTAAACAGCGATACCGGAGCTGTCAACTGGAAAACCTATTTCGGCGGCGGCTTGAATGGCGGCGCGTCGATTGATACAAACTGTGTTTGTTTGCCTGATTTGGCTTCGCTTTATGGTGTGAATAAATCAGACGGCAGCATACAATGGTCGGTGTTGACAGGCAGTTTCTGCAACGGCACCGGCAGCGTTGTAAACGGTCAGTACTACTACGGTTCTGATGACAGATATATGTACTCAGTAAATACAGGTACCGGCGACATTACATGGAAAATATATTGTGAAGATAATATGGCTGACATGTCTCCTATAATTATTTGTTCACAGCTTTTTATAAATGGATGTATTGACAAAATGACCCTTATTAATACCGACCAGGGTTCCAAAGACTGGGTTTGCCATTCTACGTCTTCAAACTTTACCACTCCATCCTATTGGAATCAGCACATATTCTTCACGTCGGATGACCAGTATATTTACTCAATCGGCCCCTGCCAGTCGGCGTGCCCATGTGCGTGTGATGCCAGGCCCACTGCTACCTTTGAAGCTGCAAATCCAGGTATAGTTACTGAAACTCCGACAATTTCTCAAACCTATACGCCAACTCCAACAATTACAAATACATTTGCTGCTGGCCCAAGCAGTACTATTACGCCAATATTAACAATAACTGTAAGCAGCACGTTTACACTTACTATAACAAGTACAATGACTTGCACCCCGACCAGTACGTATACATGCACTTTGACACAAACTCCTACATTATTGCCAACACTTACAAATACTCCTTTGCCATCACCTACCGTAACCTTTACTCAGGCTCCTTGCAACGGCATAAATCCACCAAGCTTTACTGTACAGATGGTTCTTGATTCAAGTAATAATGTGACTTTCAACATTACAACCTCCGCGCCTCTGCAGTCGCCTCCTCTCGTGACGATTTACACACATGGGACAATTGATGAAAGCAAGGTCAAAGCTCTGTGTTCAGGAAGCGGAGATGCTTTATCTTTTACCGCTTCACCTGTTTCAGGCAACCTGCTTGAATACCAGGTATTTTACCCAAAATCCATAGGCTCTTGTGATATAGATAAGGTCGTAGTTCAGGGCACCGATATTTGTGGTGTGCCGGGGGCAAGCGATGGTTCATTTGAAAAGCAAGTAATAACAAACCAGGATACTAAAATATTCAGCAATGTTATAGATCCCGATCATAACGACCGCTGTACAATAATGTATAATGTATACAAAAGCAGTGATAACGTTGTTGTCAATGTTTACGACAGAAACGGTGTTCTGATTAAAAACCTTGTAAATTCATCCCAGCCTGCCGGTCAGTATGAAGTGACATGGGACGGCACAAACAGTGACAGCAGCAAGGTATCAAGCGGGGTTTACCTGGCAGTTATTAAAACTTCCGATTATACGGATAAATGCAAAATCGCAGTAACAAGGTGATGATTCAGCTTCATAATTGGTGTATAATATAACTGAAAAAAATCTTTATAAAAGGTCGGGCAAATGAGAAGATTTTATATTTCAGTTATAACAATATCAGCCTTTTTTTTATTACCTTTTAATATTTTTCCTGTTACCTGCCCTACCAAAAACTGCCCTGCAGACAGTGATACTCCTTTGGCCCAGTACATGTTTGAGAATAATTTAAACGACTCAAGCGGCAACAACCTGACCGCAGGCGACGTCAATCCTTCAAATCCCGTTAATTATTATCAAAACATAGGCGGCATGCCTGGATATTCAGTTGATAATTTCGCATTCGGTAGCTCGACAGGCATCACAATCCCTGCTTGCGTGATTTATAGGGATGAGGGTGAAATTGACTGGTACGAATATGTTACCTTTTCAGGAAATGATTACACCAATTATTCTTTGATCTGGAGTACTGATTCCAATCCCTTGTGTTCCGTTGCATTTTATATGGGCGATGCTTCTCTTTATGGTCCCGATATTATACGAGTGGATTATTCATCATGGAATGGTAGTGGAGTCAGCGCGGAAGAATTTATGGGAGATTGGCTGGTATTAAACCAGTGGCAGCATATTTGTTTTCAGTGGGGTGACTTCGGAGTAAGATTTCTTATTGATGGCGTTCAGGTCGGCGGTGACTACAACACATGGTACCAGGGAGCACAGGACAGTACGACCATATCTCTAGGCACATGGGGAGGACTTGCAAGCTCCGGTTTTTACGGTTATATTGCCGATCTTACATTCTGGCCCTGCTCAGGACATGGTACTATGACACAGACTCCTACTTCTACCGTCACCCCGACCCTGACTCCCGGACCTTCTTTCACTATTACAAATACACCTGTCTCTCCTACAGATACGCCTACTTTTACAATTACTCCCACGTGCACAATATCCCCTACCTGTACAGATTCGCCGACTATCACGAATACTTCAACCATAACCTTTTCTTTTACTGTTACCGTGACTTTTACAATATCTCAGACAATAACCATGACACCTACCATTTCCCCTACCGTAACCCCTACCGCGACCCTTATTTATAACGGTTTTAGTTTTATCGGCGTTTACCCGAGCCCGGCGAACAGGATAACAAATTTTATTTACGTTTCCTACGAGGACTGCAGTGCGCTGGTCTCGGTTTACACGGTATCAGGCGAAAAAGTCACAGAAATAGACGCACAGGGTAAATACGGCGTAAACAGCATAACCTACGGCCTTACCAACTCTTCAGGCAAACGAATTGCCAGCGGTATTTATATTTACAAAATTGAAATGAAAAGCATCTCAGGGAGCAAACAGGATACTTTCGGCAAGTTTGCCGTGGTCAGGTAATATGAATAAAATTATTCTTTTTATTTTTCCTTTTTTAATTTTTCCATTTAGTATTATTGCTGCCACCTGTCCTGCTTTGAACTGCCCTGCAGACAGGGACACTCCTCTGGCAATTTATTTGTTCCAGAATAATTTAAACGACTCAAGCGGTAACAGCCTTAACGCAGGCGATGCCAATCCGGCAAATCTGGTAAAATATTACCAAAACATAGGCGGCATGCCGGGCTATTCCGTTGATAGTTTTGACGGTAGTCACGCTGTATCAATGCCTGCATGTGTAATATACAGGGATGAAGGGGAGATTGATTGGTATCAGTATGTTACATTTTCAGGCAATGACCTTTCAAATTATTTTTTTTTCTGGAATACGACCTCAACCTCCCCTCTTTGTTATCTCACTATAGTCACGGGCGATGCCGCAGGTGAAGGCCCGGATATTGTTAGGATTGATTATTCCACGCTGGAAAGTCCCGGCGATGTTATCGATGTGGAATATTCCGGAGACTGGCTGGTATTAAACCAGTGGCAGCAATTCAGTTTCCAGTGGGGCAGCTTTGGCACCCGGCTTTCTATTGATGGCAATATGGTAGGAGGGGACTTTGAGACCTGGGACCAGGGCGCACAGGATTGCGCTTTCATGTATATAGGCAATTATCCTTCAATGCCTATTGGTTTTTTCGGTTATATAGCCGACCTTGAATTCTGGCCGTGCTCAAGCCATGGTACCATGACAGAAACTCCTACACCAACCGTAACCCCTACCCTGACTCCCGGCCCTTCTTTTACAATAACTCTTACCTCAACTGTTACGCCGACTTTTACGCAAACACCGACATTTACAGTCACACCTACATACTCTGCTTCTCCTGCTTTCACATTCACGTCAACCATCACATTCACTTTTACAATTACCCCTACCCCTACGATATCCTTAACTTTCACCATTACGCCAACTATATCCACTACTATAACCATAACGCCGACCCTTATTTATAACGGTTTTAGTTTTATCGGCGTTTACCCCAGCCCGGCGAACAGGACAGCAAATTTTATTTACGTTTCCTACGAGGACTGCAGTGCGCTGGTCTCGGTTTACACGGTATCAGGCGAAAAAGTTACAGAGATAGACGCACAGGGTAAATACGGCGTGAACAGCATAACATACAACCTCACAAACTCTTCAGGCAGGCGGATTGCCAGCGGTATTTATATTTATAAAATCGAAATTAAAAGTATCTCAGGGAATGAACAGAATACCTTCGGCAAATTTGCCGTGGTCAAGTAATATTAACAGAATTATTCTTTTTATTTTTTCTTTTTTTATTTTCCCGTTGAGCATTATTGCTGCCACCTGCCCTGCTTTAAACTGCCCTGCAGACAGGGACACTCCTTTGGCACAGTACCTGTTTCAAAATAATCTAAACGACTCAAGCGGCAACAGCCTGACCGCAGGTGACGCAAACCCTTCAATGCCTGTCAATTATTACCAGAATATAGGCGGCATGTCTGGATATTCATCAGATAATTTTGCATTCGGCAGCGGAACAGGCATCACAATCCCTGCTTGCGTGATTTATAGGGATGAGGGTGAAATTGACTGGTACGAATATGTTACTTATTCAGGTAATAATTACAGTAACATCATTTTCAACTGGCAAACGGCAACAGATAACCCGCGTTGTATGATATCAGTAATAGCCGGAGACGCGGCAGTATACGGGCCTAGTATAGTAAGGGTTGATTACACCGCACTTTTAGGTACTGATTTTTATACAGAGGAATATGAAGGTGATTGGCTGAAATTAAACCAGTGGCAGCACTTCAGCTTTCAATGGGGCTCTTTTGGCACCTTGTTATCCATTGATGGCGTGATTGTTTCAGGCAGCTTTGCAACATGGGACCAGGGTGCGCAGGACGGCAATACTGTTCTATTTGGCACTTCCTGGGATCCTCAGGAAGACGGTCTTTACGGATATATCGCTGACCTTGAATTCTGGCCGTGCTCAAGCCACGGTACCATGACACAGACTCCAACTTCTACCGTCACCCCAACCTTGACTCTTGGCCCTCCTTTCACCATCACAAACACCCCGTTTCCACCAACCTATACTCCAACCTTTACAATCACACCTACCTGTACATATTCTCAAACTTCCACATTTACTCCAACCATCACATTCACTTTTACAATTACCCCTGCTCCTGCGATATCCTTCACTGCCACCATTACGCCCACTATGTCAACTACCGTAACTATAACTCCGACCCTTATCTATAACGGTTTTAGTTTTATCGGCGTTTACCCGAGCCCGGCGAACAGGACAACAAATTTTATTTACGTTTCCTACGGGGACTGCAGTGCGCTGGTCTCGGTTTACACGGTATCAGGCGAAAAGGTGGCAGAGATAGATGAACAGGGTAAATACGGCGTGAACAGCATAACCTACGGCCTCACCAACTCTTCAGGCAGGCAAATTGCCAGCGGTATTTATATTTATAAAATCGAAATTAAAAGCATCTCAGGGAATAAACAGGATACCTTCGGCAAGTTTGCCGTGGTCAGATAGTTTTTGAAATAAATTTCAGGTAAATAGCCGCCAGAAAAACCGCGGCCATAAGGCACATCAAAAAAATATCCTTCCCTGCCATTTTGTATTTATCCCTGATATTTATCCTGTTACCCGGCGAAAAGCCCTTGGACTCCAGCGCAGCCGTCATGTTTTGTGCCTTTTTTATCCCGTTCAATATCAGCGGCGTCATAAGCGGCGCGTATGATTTTATCCTCCGCAATATCCCGCCTTTTTCAAGGTCGTTGCCCCTTACTTTCTGCGCCTCGGCTATTGTAAATCCCGTTGAAATAAAGATTATCACCAGCCTGAATGACAGCGACACCGCAAACGCTGCCCCGTACGGAACTTTCAGCATGATGAGCCCGTCTGAAAACTCTTCCAGCGATGTTATCGACAGGAACAAAAGTCCGGACAGCAGCATGTTGACGAACCTCAGGCTCATTGCCGCTGCGTATAGCATGGAATTTTTATAGAAGAATATTATTTTATCCCCTCTGCCTTTGTAAAAAACGGTCCAGAGTATGAATGTGGTCAGCCCTATTAGGATGAACAGCATCCCGGTCTTTTTAATGCTCTCCATGCTTTTGGCTGATAAAAAGAGCACAGTTATCACGGCCAGTATGAAAAGCATTTTATAAATATCCGTACACAGCGCCGAAACCAAAAAAAGCATTAAGAGCAGCGTTATTTTTACCGCAGGGTTGAGCCTGTGCATAAAAGTCTTTTTATTGCTGTAGAAAAATACGCTCATTTTTTCCTCCAGCACTGCATAAATTCATCCTCGTTTAGCAGCATTCTGGAATTAAGCTTTAGCGAAAGGTCCATTATCTGCGTCCTTTCTATCCTTGCTGCCTCAAGCAGGCCCCTTTCCGGAAAAAACTTCCTTTTGTCACCAAAAAAAATTATTTTCCCGCTTGATAATGCCATTACTTTTTCACTGTATTGCGCCGCAGTTTCCATATCGTGGGTAATCATCAGTATTGTGTGGCCTTTTTTATTCAGCCCGTTTATTATGGACATCAGTTCGTTCAGCGACGGGTAGTCAAGGCCGGTCGTCGGCTCGTCAAGTATTATGATTTCAGGCTCTCCCACGATTATGGACGCACATGCGATTTTCTCCCTGTCGCCTTTCGGCAAAGTAAAAGGGTCCTCCTGTCTTTTTTCATCAAGCCCCATGGTCTTCATTATTTCATTGGCCTTGTCTTTTACCGCTGCGTCGTCGAGTTTGCGCATCCTCAGGATAAAGGCTATTTCATCGTACACGGTTTCAGCAAATATCTGGTTGTCCGGGTTCTGGTACACATATCCTATCGACAGGTCTTTCTCTTTATCCCTCCTGATGATCTCGCCTTTTTGTGATTTAATTATGCCCGCGAGTATTTTCATGAGTGTTGTCTTGCCTGAGCCGTTCGCGCCCAGCACCGATATAAAGTCCCCCTTATGTATCTCAAAGCTTGCGTTGTCTATGGTTTGTGTTTTTGCGCCATCATATGTATAGCTTAAATTTTTTGCCTCGATTATTTTTTCGCCTTCAGGTTTTTTCCTTCCTGTTATTTCTTCGTAAGCCTTTGCGTTAAAATAATATTGTTTTATTATTGTATCTGCATCCGGCTCCCGGAATATTTTGTATGCGCCCGGCGCGCATAGCCCTGCCACGGACAGCATTTCCCTTTTTTGCACTATGCTTTTGTCCCCGTCATATATGATTTCCCCGTCTTTCAGGATTATAACCCTGTCAAAATATTCAAAGTAGTCCAGCGACTGCTCAAAGATTATCAGGGTTCCCCTGTATTCCGGGCCGGTCAGGAAATCCATCATGAACTTCCTTGACGCCGGCTCAATGTCCGTGAAGGGCTCGTCCAGTATCAGCACTTCCGGGTTTACAGTAAGCAGGCTTAAAAGCGCTGCCTTTTGTTTCTCGCCGCCCGACAGCTCATATATGTTCCTGTCCAGGAGGCCGGCTGTCCCGAACCTGGCGCAGAGCTCTGCCGCCTTTTCTTCTGCCTGCTTATAGCCTGTGCCAATATTCACCGGGTAAAAAACCAGCTCTTCTTTCACCGATGTTGCTATCAGCTGCGATTCAAAATCCTGGAACAATACTGCTGTTTTTCTCACGAAGTCGCTGTATTTGATTTCTTTTGTGTCCCTGCCTCCGGATAAATACCGGCCTTCGATGCTTCCGCTTTCTGTGTTTGGAATTATGCCGCTGATTATTTTTGAAAGTGTGGTTTTTCCTGCACCGTTTTTTCCGGCAATGAGTATTTTTTCACCTTTGTTTATTTTCAGGTTGATGCGGTTTAAGGCAGGTCTGTTTGCGTATTTGTACCTAAAAGAAAGGTTTTCTATTTCGATCATTTTTTATTTGGACAGGTTTCCTTTTTCACTGGAGCTCCACGGGCGCAGCCCGTGACACCATTCAAATTTCTCGGCTCGTGCAACGACTCGCCGGGATAAAACTTCCTGCCTGCAGCTTTATTCACGAGAGTATACATCATATGCGGCGTCCACCGAAGCAGAACGCATTTCAACCACGGGTAAAACCCGTGGTGTTCTGTGTAAATGGATATATCAAATCCATTTTCTTAATCCTTGCATAAAGCAGTTTCATGAGTATCGGCCCTAGTATGCCGGACATCACGGAATTGTTGATGAAAACCACGAGGAATATGGCCTTAAAAGGCATTAATCCCAGTATCTGCACCCCAAATCCCACGACAAGCGCGCATACCAGGCTTGCCGTCACTGCGCAGAGCACGAATATTCCTGTCTGCTTCCAGTCCATTTTTATTTCTTCCCTGACCATGGCATGCCACATGATGAACGCAGTATATGAAAAAAGGAAATTACCCGCAAACCCGAATGCGCTTGCAGGCGACAGCATGCCGAAAAAATCCGCTATCAGGTTGCCTATGGCAGACCCCCAGGCTGCAGCCGGCCCGAAAAAAATGCCGAAAAGGACAGGTATCACGCTTGCCGGCCTCAGCTCGGTCAACCCCGGTATTATCTGTATTGCCTTAAATGGTATCAGCGTACCCGCGTATATGGCAGCCGTCACTGCTACAATGACTATTTGTTTTGTCTTTCCCCACACCGCGAATATTTCCTTCATATGCCTGCTCCATAATATCGTTTGTTTTGTCAAGCTTGCAGCGCAGACAAAACATTACGAAATTTTGCACCCGCTCAAGTCCGAAGCTGATAAGCTGAGGACAAGCGGTGCTTTAAGCCAAATAATTGACAATCAACAATTTTTTTTACTCCGTTTCCTGCTTGATTAAATAGGCCTTTAGTTTTTCTTTTTTTATAAAATCATCACCGTAAGTTTTTGCCGCTTTCTGGGTTTTGAATTTTCCTACCTGCACCGCGTAAAACCTGCCGTGCTTATTTATGTAAACCGGGTATTTTTTTTCAAGCAGTTTATTATATATGAGGTCCGCGAACTTCTTGTTGGTATATGCCCCTGCCTGTACCGTGAAAAAAGCCCTGCTTTTTGTCCCGGCCTGAACGGCTATGGTTTCCACCGGCTCCGGCGTGGTTGCCTGCTCAGGCGTCGGTGTATCTAGGTTTAGGGTGTAGTACTTTGCTTCCTTGCTGTCCGGGTATTTGTCCACAAGGTCTTTTATATATCCCTCGGTGCTTTTGTTGTCCCCGGTTTCTTTCATCGCAGCGATTAGCTTTGAATAGACAAACGGTATGTATATGTTCTGGTCGTTTTGCCCCGAGTTTATTACTTCCTTATACCCGCTGATTGAGTCCTGGTAATTGCCCTGGTTAAAGAGCACATCCGCATAGGCAAGGTTCATCCTGTTCTTGAAAGCTCCCGGTGTTTTGTTGTTTTTGTAATCATTGTAAATGGATGACGCTTCCTGGTACTGTTTCAGCCCGTAAAGCGCAAGCATGAGCCCGTAGTATGACGGCTCCAGCCACGGGCTGTCCTTGTGCTTGTCCAGTATTGTGGAAAAATATTCTTTTGCCCTGCTGAAATCCTCGGTCGCATAATACAGCTGTCCCAGGTCATATTCTGCCTCTGCCTCGTATTCGCTGCCCTGGTATTTTTCTATAACCCTGCTGTAGTATTCTATGGATTTATCCTTTTCTTCCGCGATGCTGCCCAGCTTAATCATGAGCTCAGGCACGTATTTGCTGTCCGGGAAATCCTTTATGAACTCCGTCATTTCCTGCCTTGCCTGGTCAAAGTCCTTGTTGTTGTAATCTTTAACGGCAGAGCTGTACGCGTCGCCCTCGATAGCAATCGGGTATATATTTATTGAAGCACCAAGTATTATTAATACGGTTAATATTGCTGTTAAGTTTTTTTTCAATCCCAAATCCCAAATTCCAAATCCCGAATTATTCATATGATCTCTCCCGCCAGCGACGCTCCCTTGGCGCCTGTTATTTTTACCTTTATTATCCTGCCTATCATGTCCTTTGTCCCTTTGAAAAACACATTTTTCGCGTTGTCTGTCTTTGCCTTTAATTTTGAGTCGTCCTTTTCATCCGTATCTTCCACCAGGACTTCCGCCTCGCTGCCGACATATTTTCTGCTGATATCTTCGCTGATTTTTTTCTGCAAATCAAGGATATAATTAAGCCTTCTGAGCTTTTCGTCCTCTGACACGCTGTCCGGGAATTCCGCGGCCTTGGTGCCGGGCCTGGCAGAGTATTTGAACATGTACGCGTTGTCAAACCTTGTTTCCTCGATCATCGCTGCCGTATCCATGAAATCTTTTTCATCCTCGTACGGGAACCCCACAAGCAAATCGCTTGTTATAGCAACGCCCTGTATTTTTCCCCTTATCATGCCGATTTTTTCCGTATACTCGTCTGCGGTGTATTTCCTGTTCATGAGCTTGAGTATCTTATCCGAGCCTGACTGGAGCGGCAGGTGGAAGTGCTTGCACAGCTTTTCATCCCCTGCCACTGCGCCTATAAGCTCGTCGTTAAGGTCCTTTGGGTGGGATGTCATGAACCTTATTCTTTTTATGCCGTCTATTTTTGAAACCTCTTTCAAAAGCTCAGGGAAGTTGATCCCGTTCCCGCCCCTGTATGAGTTCACATTTTGCCCGAGAAGCATTACTTCCTTGTACCCGCAGTCCGCCATGCCTTTGATTTCCTCTATTATGTCCGCCGCGGGCCTGCTCCTTTCCCTGCCGCGGACGTATGGTACCACGCAGTACGAGCAGTAGTTGTCGCATCCTTGCATTATGGTGGTATAGCCTGTGACCGCGCCCGTCCTTTTTATGTGCAGGTCATAGATTTCATCCGTCTCGTCGACATAAACCTTTTTCCTGTTGTCTTTTATTATTTTTGATATGTCCGAAAAGTGGAAAGTCCCGAGCACCGCGTAAATAGCCGGGTATTTTTTTATCAGTTCATCCTTGAGGTTTTGCGCCATGCATCCCGCCACAATTACCTTTTTGCTTTTTGCGGCTTTGGCTATATAGCTTATTTCCCTGTCCTCGGCGTGCTGCCTCACGCTGCAGGTGTTGACCACGATATAATCGGCTTCGTTTTCGTTTTCAGTCATTTCATAGCCGTCGTGGTTCAGTATCCCTGCCATGCGCTCCGAGTCATACTGGTTCATCTGGCATCCGAATGTCTTTATGTATACTTTTTGCAATTCATGCTCCTTTATTTTAATCGCTTGTAAATAATATCTTAAACTCTGCTTTATTTCAAGTCAGTAAAACTCGTTGCAGCTTAAAATATGCTGATATATAATATGTACACATAATTTGATACGGAGGTGATTTATGAAAGTAGTTGCATTCAACGGCAGCCCGCGGCCAAACGGCAACACGCAGCAGGCAATAAAGTTTGTTTTTGAGGAGCTTGAAAAGGAAGGAATACAGACCGAGCTTATTAATATCGGCGCAAAAAAACTTTCAGGCTGCATTGCATGCCTTAAATGCAGGCAGAACAAGGACAGAAAATGCGGCGCCGCAGACGACGGCATGAACGGGCTCATAGAAAAGATGGCAGAGGCAGACGGCATCATCATCGGCTCCCCTGTTTATTTCGGCAACGTAACGGCGTCAACAAAGGCATTGATCGAGCGCAGCGGGTACGTGTCCATGGCAAACAACGGCATGTTCGTGCGAAAGACAGGCGCTGCTGTAGTGAGCGTGCGGCGCGCAGGCTCGAATTTCACCTATGCCGCAATAAACTTTTTCTTCGGCATACAGCAGATGACAATACCCGGCTCGACCTACTGGAACATGACGCTCTCCCGCGACCCCGGCGAGATAATGAAGGACGAGGAAGGCATCAGGAACTTCAGGAACCTCGGCAAAAACATGGCATGGGTCATGAAGAACAACGAGGGAAAATAAAAATCCATGGGCTTACGCCCAGTGTATTCGCGTCTCCGGAATAATTAACTTTGTGAGGTGAAAATATGAAAAAACGTAAATTAGGAAAAAGCGGACTGGAAGTTTCTGCTCTCGGGCTCGGGTGCATGGGTATGAGTTTTTCGTACGGCCCGCCCGCGGACAAGCAGGAAATGATAAAGCTTATCAGGGCGGCAGTTGAAAAGGGCGTAACATTTTTTGATACTGCAGAAGTTTACGGCCCGTTTATAAACGAGGAACTTGTTGGCGAGGCGCTCGAGCCTTTCCACGGCAAAGTGGTGATAGCCACAAAGTTTGGTTTTAACACCGACCCCGGCAACGATCCAAGGGGCATGTCGGGCAAACCAGCCTTAAACAGCCAGCCAAAGCACATTAAGGATGTTGCAGAAGCATCGCTGAAGCGGCTCAGGGTGAATTCAATAGACCTTTTTTACCAGCACCGTGTCGACCCCGAGGTGCCGATCGAGGACGTGGCAGGGGCTGTGAAAGACCTTATCAAACAGGGCAAGGTAAAACATTTCGGCATGTCAGAGGCAGGGGTAAAAACAATCCGCCGCGCACATGCCGTCCAGCCTGTAACTGCCATCCAGAATGAATATTCCCTGTGGACAAGGAACCCGGAAAAAGAAACACTGGCTGTGGCAGATGAGCTTGGTATAGGATTCGTGCCTTACAGCCCGCTTGGCAGGGGCTTCCTCGCAGGCAAAATGGACGAAAAAACAAAATTTGAAAAAGGCGATTTCCGCAATAACCTTCCCCGCTACACGCCGGAGGCCATGAAAACAAACAAGGCCCTTGTCGACCTTCTCGCAAAGATCTGCGCAGGAAAAAAAGCGACTCCTGCGCAGGTAGCGCTCGCATGGCTTCTCGCTCAAAAGCCGTGGATAGTGCCCATCCCCGGCACCACGAAACTGGAACGCTTGGAAGAAAATCTCGGCGCAGCAGAAGTGGAGCTCACGCCTGATGACCTGCGCGAAATCGACAGTGCCTCTTCAAAAATCAAAATAGAAGGAACCCGCTATACCGAACAGCTGGAAAAACTGACAGGATTGTAAAAGGAGGTTCTGCAATGGAAATCATCAGGAACGGTTCCCGGCCGTCCGCTAAAGGGCCGGTTGAAACTTTCACAGGAAACGTGCGTATAGACCCGCTGTTTGACCCGCCTGCTCCGGCGCGGGCTTTCGGAGGATTGGTTACATTTGAGCCGGGCGCGCGCACTGCATGGCACTCGCACCCAATCGGCCAGACACTGATAGTGGTTTTGGGCTGCGGGCATATACAGCTTTTCGGCGGGCCAATACAGGAAATCAAGCCGGGAGATGTGGTATGGATAGCGCCGAATGAAAAGCACTGGCACGGCGCGACAGAAACCACTGTCATGACGCACATTGCAATACAGGAAAAGCTCGACGGAAATGCAGCGAACTGGATGGAAAAAGTCAGCGACGCGCAATATAAAGGTTAAAAACTTAATAACGGGTCTCAGCGGTCAGGAGCAACGCGCTCCTGGCCGCATTCAGGCTTCCCTTCCCCAATAATAACTCACCATCTTGCTTTTCTCTTATTATTTGATACAATCCAATTAATCTTTCAAAAATTAATCAAGGAGTTCAAATGAAATATAAAAACCCCGTATTGCCCGGCTTTTACCCTGACCCCAGCGTATGCAGGGTCGGCAAGGATTTTTATCTGGTGACGAGCAGTTTTGAATATTTCCCCGGCGTGCCGATATTCCACAGCCTTGACCTGGTAAACTGGCGCCAGATAGGCCATTGCCTTGACAGGCAAAGCCAGCTGCCGCTTGCAGGAGCGCCTGCTTCGACCGGCATATATGCGCCGACGCTGCGCTACAACAACGCGACGTTTTATATGACAACCACCAATGTATCATCCGGCGGAAACTTTATTGTCACGGCGCAGAAACCCGAGGGCCCGTGGTCGGACCCGATGCCTGTTAACCAGCCCGGCATTGACCCGTCTCTCTTTTTTGATAACGACGGCAGCGTCCTTTATACGACATCCAACGGCGGCGCATTGCAGAGCAGCATAGATATCAAAACCGGCAGGCTCTTATCTGAACCAAAAGTTGTCTGGACAGGCACAGGCGGGCAATATCCCGAAGGCCCGCACTTATATTATATAGGAGGCTGGTATTATTTATTAATGGCTGAAGGGGGCACTGAATACGGCCATATGGCTACCATCGCACGCTCAAAGAGCCCGTGGGGCCCGTTTAAATCCTGCACCAGGAACCCTATACTTAGCCACAGGAGCTATCATAGCCCTATACAGGCGCTCGGCCACGCCGACCTGGCCGAAATAAATAATATCTGGTTCGCTGTCTTTCTCGGCATCAGGCCAAACGGTTATCCGCCCTGTTATCATCTCGGCCGGGAAACTTTTTTGAGCCCTGTTGCCTGGGCTGACGACGGCTTCCCTGTCATAGGCGACAACGGGAGAGTGTCACTGGAAATGGAAACTTCATTAACGCTTGATGACGTTGCTGAAACATTTCCCCGCGACGATTTCGATGCAGACAAGCCTGCTATTTGCTGGAATTATCTCCGCAACCCTGACCCAAAGCAGTATTCCCTTGTTGAGCGGCACGGGTTCCTGCGTTTGCGCGGCTCTGCTGACAGCCTTGATGATGCCGCGTCTCCTGCATGGCTCGGCAGGCGCCAGTGCCACTTCAATATGCAGGCATCTGCCCTGATGGAATTCAAACCTGAAGCTGAAAACGAGGAAGCAGGTTTGACTGTCCGGATGAACGAAAAACACCATTATGAAATTTTTGTAACCATGCGCAGCGGGAAAACCAGCGTTGTCCTGCGCCGCCGCATAGGCAGCCTGCAGGCCGAAGTCGCCTGCAAAGCCCTGCCGCAAAGCAGGCCCGAACGACTGGTGCTTGCCGTGGATGCAGACAAAGATAAGTACGTGTTTTCTTATGGAGCATCCGGAGATGACATTAGCAGTCTTGGCGAAGGCGAGACCCGCTATCTCTCAACCGAAACAGCCGGCGGGTTCACGGGCGTGTACCTGGCAATGTATTCCAGCGGCAACGGCAGGCCCTGCAGACAGCCTGCCGACTTTGACTGGTTTGATTATGTCATAAAATAGGGGTTCCCTTTACCCCATGTATTTTGCGCCGCACCTGTGGCACACCGGGAACTCGCAACTGCTGCGCAGCTCCCTGAACTTCTTTGCCCGGTCTGAGTTCCATATTTCCTGCAGGCTTGATTCCGCGATGTTGCCTAAAACATAGTCCGGGAAATCCACGCAAAAATCCACGCTGCCGTCAGGCTGTATGTCAAGTATGCCGCTTATGTTCCTGCACCAATCCTGGTGCACGGTAGTATAAGGTTTGGTAAACCACTCCCTATACTCTTCACTTGAAAAATCCATGTACGGGTATGACGTTATGTCCCCGAGATTTGACTTGTATAATTTCAGCTGTTCAAGGAATACATCTATATCCACGCCCGATTCCTCACGGTGGAACCCGCGCCATGAGTAAGCTTTGCACGATAAATTTTTTTTCATGAATTCCTCGTGCTTTTTGCCGATGGCCTCAGGAACGAAATAATACGGCACAATGCAGATGACGCCAAACCCAAGCTCCCGCGCCACGTCCGGCATTCTGCCGAGGGCCATGTAATTGTCAGCATTTATGGTAAACGTGAAGCTCCTTGATATCCTGTATCCTTTTTTCTTTTCCCGGGCCTCCAGTTCCCGGAGGTTCTCTTTTAATCTTTTATACGTGCCTTTTACGCCGCGCACACGGTCATGGATTTCTTCCGGCCCGTCAACTGATATCGTAAGGTGGTCGACTCTCAGGCCGACAAATGCCTCTGCGTGCTTTCCGAGAAGCACACCGTTTGTCTCAACAGATAAATTGATGCCTTTTGATTTTATATAAGTTACGAGGTCAATTATGCGCGGGTACATAAGCGGCTCACCGCCGCGTATGCCTATCTGCGCCCTATGCGCTGCAGTTTCATCAATAATTTTTTTAAGGTCCGTAAACGACGCCTCTTTTCCGGAATAAGAAGCAGTTGATTTCCTGCCTCTCATGTAGCCTTCAGGGCTCCATTGCCCGCACATGCCGCACCTGAGGTTGCATGTATTAGTGATGGTAAGGTAGACTGCTTTGGGGAAATCTTTTATATCGCTTTGCATATGGCTTCCTCCATCATTCAAGCATCTTTTACTTCTATCCGTAAAGCAGCGATGAACACGAGTAATATAACTGCAAACAGGGCAATTATCGCTCCGGTTATTGCTTCAACCGAGAACCTTCTTGCCAGTATTCCCATGAGCGCCGGTATGCATGCAGAGCCTATGCTCGCAGCAGACATCTGCATGCCGATGGCATTGCTTGCGTGGCTGTCGCCGACACGGCTGGATGTGCCCGAAACCATTGCCGGGAATATGGGAGCTATTGCAAAACCCGCGATTACCATGCCTGCCATGCTTATCACCGGGTTTATCTTCAGCCGCAGCAGCAATGAGCCTGCAAGCGCTAATATGATACAGCCAAAAACAATTATTTTCCACTGGATATGTTTCGCGTAAATCCCGGATAATATCCTGCTCACCGTGAACATTGCGAAATAACCGCCTGCCAGTATTCCCGCTGCCACAGGCGCGACGCCCCTTGCCTCTGTAAGTATTGAATACGCCCAGAAGCCAAGCGAGGCCTCGGTCCCTGAGCACAGCAGAAACAAAAGCATGCCGGCTAATGCAGGGCCATAGGCGAGCGTTTTTAAGAGCGGCGTATCGTAGTCGGTCAGTTTTTTTCTCTGCGCTCCCCTGTTTGCGGCATCGAACCTGTTCCATGCGCGCATGGAAAAAGCAAAAGCAGCGGCCAGCAATATCTGCAGCGAGCCTGTTGCCAGGTAACCCGGACGCCAGCTGCGGAAAGTCTGCAGTCCTGCCGTCATGATAAACGGGCCTGTTGTTATTCCTATGCCGTAGCAGGCGTGCATCCAGTGCATCTGCCTGTTGCCGGAATTTGCAGCCATGTAAGTATTGAGCCCTGCGTCTATGCCTCCTGCGCCGAAACCTGACACCAGCCCGGCTGAAACGTACCACATCCACGACGGCACAAGGCAGTAAGTTATGAGCGTAGCGCCGGTAAGCGCGCAGGATAATGTAAGAAGCCCGCCGATGGATATTTTTGCAATCAGCCTTCCCGAGAAAAAGCTCGAGAGCAGGTATCCGGCTGTCCCGGCTATCATGGACATGCCGACCGCGTCTATCGGGATTCCGAAACCTTTCCTCATTGTCGGCCACGCCACGCCGAACATGCCGTCAGGCATGCCGAGCGCTATAAAAGCTGCGTATACAAGCAAAAGCAGGGAAATTCCAGGACTTATTATATGGACTTTATTGGTGTTATTGGCCGGCATAGTTTTTATAATCATCCTTCCGGGATATTTTTATCTTGATTATCAATTATATTATGCATATTAATAAAAAAGTTGCATTATTTTATTGGTCCGGCTTGGATGATTCCCGTTTGTCAAATGAGATACAGGAGGAATTTTACTATAAACTTATACAATTCGTTTAATTTTCCTGTATCATTTTATAAATACTCTAATTTGTCTTTCAAACTTTAAGCCCGGACTTGTTTAATTAAATCCTGTCCTGCGCATGTGTGTTCATGTGCGTATTCAGGCTTCCGGACACCCACAAAATAAGGCCTATTATTGCAAACGTTACCAGAAAGCTTATAAGAAAAATATCCATGTTCGAATCGTGATAGCCATTGTAATTTGTCGGAGCCTGTGTCCCGCCTCCTCCGCATAACGCCCTGCACTGAGCCTCTGAAAAATCGCACGGATGCATCTGCCCGTCGCACGCGCAGTACTGGCTCACGCATCCGCCCTGGACATCGGCCATAAGCGCAAGCGGGGTAATTAAAAACAGCGCAAACACAAGCAAACCTGCTACAAATTTTTTCATCTTAAACCTCCTGTAATTTTAAATTTAACTTTAATATAATTATATCATATAGATTTAAGTTTTGGGGTTTATTAAAACCAGGTGTCTAGGATCTGGAACATGGAACTTATTTAATATCTTGGCTTTTTCAACTGCTCTATGTAATACGCTTCTGCGCCGATTTCTTTTATCCTTTTTCCGTTTGCAATCCAGATGTTTTTGAACATATCAGGGTATTTGTTTCGTTCGCACGGGAATTCTCCGCATTCCCCGCAGAAATCGACGCCTTTTTCCTTGTGGCAGGATTTGGCAGCGCAGTCAGGATAGCATTTCGACGGGTCATTGCGGCAGCCTTCACACTTCGCTCCTGTAAAACCTGCCAGCACTGCCTCGAACTGCTTATAATCAGCAAATGCCTGGTTCATCGGCACGAACCTTGAGGCTATCTTGCCGAAACCCTGCAGGCTCCTGTCAAGCTGTCTTGCGGCCTCTGCCGCTGTGCCTGATTTGGATGATATGCACCGTCCGCAGTCAAGCCCGCACGGCGCCATCTGCTTTAATAATTTTTCTTTTTCCATAATGTTCCTTTTAAGATTCATTGTAAATTTTTAAATTATAGCCGGGTTATTGTGGATTTTTTATTTACTGTTATTCAATCTACAATCAACAGCCTGCATTCTGCATTGCGCTTATATTGTTACTACAGCTCCTGCCCAGGTAAAACCTGCGCCGAGTGTGGACATGCCCACTATGCTTCCTTTTTTTATCCTGCCTGTCTCAATTGCCTCAGCAAGTGCTATTGGTATTGTGGCGGCCGATGTATTGCCGTATTTTTGTATGTTTACAATATTCTTTTCTTCGGGCCAGCCGAATTTTTTGATTATGGACTCTATTATTCTCAAATTTGCCTGGTGGAATATCACAAAATCCAGGTCAGGCGCCTTGATTCCTGCCTTGTCCATGGCAGCCTGCAGGGCTTTGGGCATTTTTTCAATAGCATGCTTGTACACTTCTGTGCCGTTCATTTTTAAATAATGAAGCCTGTTTTTTACCGTTTCTTCTGTTGCCGGCAAATCCGATCCGCCTGCAGGCTGAACAAGCATTTCCCTGCCTGAGCCGTCGGCATAAAGCACGGTTGAGAGTATGCCGCCGCTTTCAACCTTTCCTACGATCACGGCGCCTGCGCCGTCGCCCAGCAATATGCAGGTTCCCCTGTCCTGCCAGTCTGTGATCGATGACATTTTCTCCGCAGCTATCAAAAGCACGTTCTCATAGCCTCCGGCTTCGACCATGGCCTTTGCCATGTCAAGGCCGTATATAAAACCGGAGCATGCGGCTGACATATCGAATGCAGGCGTATTTTTCAGCCCGAGTTTTTTCTGGATGAGGGTGGCCGCAGACGGCCATGGGTTATCCGGTGTGATGGTTGCGGTTATGACAAGGCTTATCTTGCTTCTGTCAAGCCCCGAGTTTTTTATCGCCATTTCCGCGGCTTTCACAGCCATATCGGTCATATGCTCGCCGGGGGCTGCTATCCTTCGCTCCCTGATGCCTGTCCTTGTCGTGATCCATTCGTCGGTAGTTTCGACTGTTTTTTCAAGATCCGAGTTTTTAAGTATTTTTTCCGGAACATAATAGCCTGTGCCTTTTATTCCTGTTTTCATTTGCTCACCTCAAAAAACAAAAATATCCATGCAAGGCGCGATGGATTCCTGCGTGTTTTTTCATTTATTCCGCCTGCAATCCCAAAAAAGCAGGCGCCGTATGCCTAAGTATTCGGAAAAATTTGCATAAAACCGCATCTTCTAATGCGGTCTGTGCTTACTATATGTCCGTGACATGGATTTGTCAAGAAATATTGCCGTTAAATTTCAGTTAATTTTGCGCCTATATCCCGTATTTCTTTTTTATTTCTTTTTCAGCCTGAAGCCAGTCTGAAAGCTCGTCACCCGGCTTTTTATCCGCTACTCTTTTTTTAAATAGTTCCCCTGCTTTTAAGCGGATTTCTTCCTGAAGTTTTTCCAGTGTCGGTTTCTTTTTCGGTTCTGCCGCCATGTCTTACCTCCTTTTTATCCCGCGGCCCACGGCGGGCTTTACGGGATTGTCAGTTCAGTATTTCTTTCCGGAGTGAAACCCCGCCGACTTCAGTCGGCGGCTCCTTTAAAACCACCGGAGCACTATAATTAATCTGCGACGCCCCCGGAGCGTCAAAGCGCAGCGGGACCGGCGGTTATAAAAAATTCCATCCGGAAAGCTATAATTCATCCCCACCCGGAATTGGGGATTTCTTTCCGGATTAAATATTCTTCTTAATCTCCTTGAGAAAGTTGTCCTTGTCTTCACGGCTTATCCCTGTTTTCGAGTTCAAAAGCTTTCCAGTGATGTTCAGGATTGCATCAGGATTTTTGAGGTTATTTTTTGCAGAGTCCACGTCCCTTACGATTTCCCTGTACTCGTCCATAGTGATCAGGTGTTTTTTAAAAGCTGTCCCTAACTGCTGCAAAACTTTGGAATAATTTTCCATTTTTACTGCGACCTTAAGACGCTTATGTTTTTACCGGCTCATGCGGCGTCTTATGATGATGCTCTGCCCTTTTCTTATAATTCCTTTTGTAATATATTACTCGGGGAAATCTTTGTCAAGGGCATTTTCCAGGGTCATCCCTGGCAGGTTCCGGTAGTAAAATTAGACGTAATCCCGCTGTCACAGATGCTGAAAATTTTTTTCGTAGAATGTCTGTCATCTGTCCTGACATTTCCAATCTTCCGGCTATCCTGCCTTAATTATTTCTTTTTTATCAATCCTTTTATTTTTATCATCCTCTTTTTGGCCAATTTATCGCCCAGCTTCGACGCAATGTCGTAATCTATCAGGGCGCTTTCATACTGTTTTATGATTTCCTCGGTCACGCCGCGGTTATAATATGCCTCGCCGGACTTCGGGTCCAGCTCAATGGCCTTGTCGTAATCTTTTATCGCGGCCTCGTGGTCGCCCATGCTGTCTTTTGCATTACCTCGGTTGTCGTAGGCCTCTGAGTACTCCGGCTTCAGCTTTATCGCCTCATCAAATGCCTCTATAGCCTTAATAAAATCCTTAATGCCGTACAATGTTATGCCCCTGTCGCAAAAGGCCTTGGCATATTCCGGGTTTATTTCTATGGCATTGTTGTAGTCTTCCAGGGCGCCTTTATGGTCGCCTGCTTCGTCCCTTGCGTTGCCTCTCGCGTCATATGCCTCGATATAATTCGGGTCAAGCCCTATTGCCTTTGAAAAATCATTTATTGCTTTTGCGTATGCGGCCATTTTATATTCTGCCTGGCCCCTGTCAAAATACGCGTTTGAAAACTCAGGATTTATGCCAATGGCCTTTGTGCAGTACTCTATGCTGCCCTTGTAATCGCCCATCTGGCTTTTCACAAAACTTATCTCACAGTATATATCCGCGTTCTTAGGGTCAAGCATGGCGGCCTTTGTGTAATCTGATATAGCTCCCTTGTAGTCGCCGTTTTCCCTTTTTTCATAACCCAGCTCCAGGTATCCGCTTGAGTCGCGGGGATTAAGCTCTATCAGCTTGTTAAAATCGTTTATGGCACCTTTAAAATCCCCGATATTGTCCTTTATGATGCCCCTGTTCTTGTAGGCCTGTGTTTCTTTAGGGTCCAGTTCTATGACCTTGTCATAGTCTTCTATTGCGCCGTTAAAATCCCCGTTTTCCGCCTTTGCGTTTGCCCTGAAATAATAAGCATCCTTATATGAAGGCTCCAGCGCTATTGCCTTGCTGAAGAATTCGATGGCACCTTCATAATCGTATATATCGTATTTCGCGTTGCCCTTTGCGCAGAAATATACGGATTGCGGGTCCATTGCGATGCAATGCCCTGCCGCGAAGGCAAAAAAGCATGCGAAAATTAAAAAATTTTTTTTCATTTCAGGAAAAGCTCCTTTTGTGATTATATTGGAGTGCATTATATCCCTGTGTATTTATTTTTTCAAGGATTTATGGATAAAGAAAAAATTGCTCAGTAGATATATTCTTTCCTGTCGAAAACACCCTTTACTTTTTCGCCTTTGATAAAATTTCTGACGTTATCGACAGCTTCTTTTATAGCTTCGGGCATTGCCTCAGGCACCATTGCCGAGTTATGGGGCGATCCCAATACGTTCGGCAGGTCCAGGAACGGATAATGCATCTCAAACTTGCCGTGCCTGAATGGCTCCACCCACCAGGCGTCAATGCCTGCCTTGAATCCCGTGTTTGCCTTCATGTGTTCATAAAAAGCCTTCTCGTCTATTATTTCTCCCCTTGCCACGTTTACAAGTATTGCGTCTTTTTTCATCCAGGCCAGTTCCTTTGCGCCGATAAGTCCCCTGGTCGAACGCGCAAGCGGCATGGAAACCACTATGAAGTCGGCGTTTTTTAATACGTGCTCAATTTCCTTTATTGTGCCTATGAAGTCAACTTTCTCGTCTGTCTTTCCGCTGGTATTTACTGCAAATATTTTCGCTCCGAACGCTCTCATGAGCTTTGCCGCCGCCTTGCCAATGCCGCCGAACCCGAGTATTGCGCAGTTCTTTCCTGCGATGGCCTTGTTCATCGTCATCTGGTCGAAATTGCCGGCTTTTAGTTTGTTGTGTTCTGCCTGCAAATTTTTTGCGAGCGCGAGCGCCATTGCCATGACATGCTCCGCCATTGGCCCTGAATAGGCTCCCACGTTTCCAGCGATTGCCAGTGAATATGGGAACATATCGAACTTCACATGGTCCGCGCCTGCCGACAGAAGCTGCATAAACTTTGCCTTTTTCAGCATTTGGCATTCCCAGTCAGAAAGCTCGTTGTTTGGATTCCAGGAGAGCACTGCGTCAGCCTGCTCCATGGCAAGCCTCCTGTCCCTGGCCTCCTCTATATAGGTTATACTGCAGATGCCGCCAAGCCCTGACTCTATTATGCCTTTTACCCTCGGGTCGGGCAGCTTAAAGCTCACAAGTAAATTTGTCATAAAAATTTTCTCCTTTTTATAAAAATAAGGGTTTTTTGGCATATTTTGAATGATTAAATTTATAATTTTATCTGCTTTTTTCCACTATAAATTAAAAAAATATTTTTACAATATATTATTATTTCCCCGTAGCATTGCAGTACCCTTGTCAACCAATATGACCTGGAACTCGTAAATAAAAAAACAGTTTATGAACCTGCTTTTTTAAATTATATTGAATATTGTTATCGCATTATTTCATTAAATATTTGTCTATCGACCCTGCAGCTTTTATTCCCTCAGCCAGCGCCCAGACTATCAGCGACGGCCCGCGGGATATGTCGCCTGCGCTGAATATGCCGTCTATTGATGTCATTAAATCCGTGTTCCTGGATACATTGCCCCTGTCGTCGCATTTTACCTTAAGGTCGCTTAAAAGCCCCTGCTTTTCAGGGTTTGTGAATCCCATTGCAAGCACAACCAGATCTGCTTCTATGTCAAACTCGCTTCCGGCAACTTCCTTCATCACCGGTCTTGCCTGTCCGGGCTCTTTCACAAAATCAACCCTCGCGCATACTGCTTTTGTTACTGTGCCTGACTTGCCTGTGAATTTTTTTGTAGTTATTGCCCATTTTCTTTCCCCGCCCTCTTCGTGGCTTGACGAAACTTTGAGCACCATCGGGTACTTTGGCCATTCCTGGCCTTTTGGCCTTTCTTTTGGGGGTTCAGGTAAAATTTCCACCTGGGTCACGCATTTCGCGCCCTGCCTGTGCGCCGTGCCTACGCAGTCGGCGCCTGTGTCTCCGCCGCCTATCACAAGCACGCTTTTTCCCTTTGCGTCTATCAATTCATTACTGCTGAATTTCTGGCCGGACACCCTTTTGTTTGACTGTATCAGGTAATCCATTGCAAAATGTATGCCTTTAAGCTCTCTGCCTTCTATTTTTAAATCGCGCGGCGACCTGCACCCTGTTGCGAGGCACACTGCGTCAAAATCATTTTTTAATTTGTCTGCCGTGATATCAACTCCTGCCTTGAATACAACTCCCTCTGCTTCCCATATTTTTGCGCGCCTGTCTATGATAGTCTTTTCCAGTTTAAAATCCGGTATACCGTACCTGAGTATTCCTCCTATTTTGTCGTCTTTCTCAAAAACCGTCACACTGTGGCCAAGCCTGTTCAGTGTTGCAGCTGCTGATAATCCTGCCGGCCCCGAGCCGACTACTGCCACTTTTTTACCAGTCCTTGCCTGTGGAGGCTGCGGCTTTATCAGGCCCTGTTCAAATGCCTTTTCAATGGTCGCGAGCTCGTTTTCCCTGATGGTCACAGGAAAGTCGTTTATGCCGAGCACGCACGCGTATTCGCACGGCGCAGGGCATACCCTGCCTGTAATCTCAGGAAATGTATTTGTCGCGTCCAGAAGCTCAAATGCAGCATTGAACCTGCCGCGGAACATGTTATCGTTCCACTCAGGGATGTAATTTCCAAGCGGGCATGCCCAGTTGCAAAAAGGCGTGCCGCAGTCCATGCAGCGCGCTGTCTGCTCCTTTGTATGCTCGATAGGCTGTATCTGCATAACCGGCGCAAAATCCTTTACGCGGTCGCACACCGGCCTGTAGCTGAAACCTTTTCTCGGGTATTTTAAAAAACCTGTCTGGTCACCCATCTGCCTCGTCCTCCAGGTCCTTTTGTGTTTTTTGTTCTCTGAGTTTTAATATGTTCTTGTATTCCGTAGGTATTACTTTTATGAATTTCTTCAATGATTCCGTAAAATTATCCAGTATGCTTTTTGCGATAGGGCTTCCTGTATATTTGTGGTGATTGAAGAGCAGGTTGTTTACCGCCGCAGAGTCTTCCTTTGATATTTCCTCAAACTCCGCCATGTCCATGTTGCATTTCTTCCTGAAATCGTCGTTTATGTCGTAAACATAGGCTATGCCGCCTGACATGCCTGCCGCAAAGTTCCTGCCTGTCGGACCAATGACCACTATCCTGCCGCCTGTCATGTATTCGCAGCCATGGTCTCCGGTACCCTCGACTACTCCCAGGAGCCCTGAGTTCCTGATGCAGAACCTCTCTCCTGCTATGCCCCTTATGTATGCCTCGCCGCATATGGCGCCGTAGAACGTGGTGTTCCCTATTATTATATTCTCCTCGGGCTTGTATGCCGCGTTCTTATCCGGGTATATTATTATCTTTCCGCCTGAAATGCCTTTTCCGACATAATCGTTTGACATTCCCTCCAGCTCAAAAGTGACTCCCTTTGCGAGGAAAGCACCGAAACTCTGGCCTGCAACACCCTTGAATTTGAAGTTGATCGTGTCCTCCGGCAATGCCTGCTCTCCGTATATCCTGCAAACCTCGCCTGAAAGCATTGCGCCCGTTGTCCTGTCTGTGTTATGTATCTCTATGTTTGCCGACACGTTCCTGCCGCTTTTTAAGGCAGGCGCAGCAAGCTTTATGAGCTTCCTGTCCAGTACCTTGTCTATATTATGGTTTTGTTTTATTGTGCAGTGCGTCTTTACTGTTGCCGGCATTTTCGGCTTGTATAATATCTTTGAGTAATCAAGGTTATGCGCTTTCCACGGTATTATGGCCTTATCCATCTCAAGCAGGTCCACCCTGCCGATAAGCTCGTCTATGGACCTTACCCCGAGCTGCGCCATTATTTCCCTTGTCTCCTTTGCGACAAATGTGAAATAGTTTATTAAATGCTCCGCCCTGCCTTTGAACCTTTTCTGCAGCACGTCGTCCTGCGTGGCTATTCCCAGCGCGCAGTTGTTAAGGTTGCAGTGCCTAAGCATCACGCATCCCATTATTACAAGGCCTGCTGTGCCGAATCCGTATTCCTCTGCTCCCAGGCACGCTGCAACAGCTATGTCCCTGCCTGTCCTCATCTGTCCGTCAACCTGCAGCCTTACCCTGCTGCGCAGGTCGTTCAGCACAAGTGTCTGGTGCGTTTCTGAAATGCCGAGCTCCCACGGCAGTCCCGCGTGCATTATGGATGCTTTTGGCGAAGCTCCTGTGCCTCCGTCTCCGCCTGAAATGAGTATCATGTCCGCATGCCCTTTTGCAACTCCGGCTGCTATTGTGCCAACGCCTATTTCCGACACAAGCTTCACGCTTATCCTTGCCCGTGGGTTCGTGTTTTTCAAATCGAATATCAACTGGGCAAGGTCCTCTATCGAATATATATCGTGATGCGGAGGTGGTGATATCAGGGTAACACCGGGTGTGGTGTACCTTGTCTTTGCTATTATTTCGCTTACCTTGTGCCCCGGCAGCTGGCCGCCCTCGCCCGGCTTTGCTCCCTGAGCTATTTTTATCTGTATCTCGTCTGCGTTCACCAGGTAATTGGTCGTGACGCCGAACCTGCCCGACGCCACCTGCTTTACTGCGCTCCTTTTTGAGTCTCCGTTCGCCATGGGCGTAAACCTTGTCGGGTCCTCGCCGCCCTCGCCTGTGTTTGACTGGGCCTTTATTCTGTTCATAGCTATTGCCATGGTCTCGTGCGCTCCGCCCGATATTGCGCCGAAGCTCATTGCTCCTATGACAAACCTTTTGAATATTTTTTCAATGGGTTCGACTTTTTCAATCGGTATGGATTTTGCCTTCTTGAATTTCATGAGCCCGCGGAGCGTGGTTGGATTTTTTGACTGGTCGTTTATAAGCGAGGCAAACTGTCTGTAGCACTCCTCGTTGTTGTTTCTCGCAGCGTCCTGGACTGCTGCTATTGATTCAGGGTTCCAGAGATGGAACTCGCCGTCCTTCCTCCACTGGTAAATGCCGCCTGTCCTTAGTATACCTTCTGGCTGGCCATTTTCAGGGAAAGCAGCTTTATGCCTCAACCTGTTTTCTTCAAACAACTCGTTAAATCCCGACCCGCCGATGCGTGACACTGTGCCGGTGAAGCACTTGTCAATGACTTCTGATGCAAGGCCTATTGCTTCGAATATCTGCGCGCCCTTGTAGCTTGGCACTGCCGATATTCCCATTTTTGACATTATTTTCAATATTCCCTTATTGACCGTGTCTATATAATTTGTTTCAGCTTTTTCGTGGGCTGCTTTTATGTCGCCGTCCTTTATCATGTATCTTATTATGTCAAAAGAAAGGTACGGGTTTATTCCATCTGCGCCGAATCCCAAAAGCGTGTTAAAATGGTGTATCTCGCGAGCCTCTGCTGACTCTAGTATTATGCCTATCCTTGTCCTGAGCTCTTTCTTGATAAGATACTGGTGGACAGCGCCCAGTCCCAGGAGCTCCGGCAATGATGCCTTTTCCTTGTTTATGCCCCTGCTTGTCAGTATTATAAAAGAATACCCTTCGTTTATTGCGTCCTCTGCTTCTTTGCATATACGGTCAAGGCCTGATAAAAAGTCGTTTTTGTCGCCTGCGTTATATAAAAGCGATATTGTCTTTGTCTTGAATCCCCTGGTATTTATTTCCCTGATTTTTTCAAGCTCGCTGTTTTTTAATACCGGTGTCTTTATCTCCAGCTTATGGCAGTGGCTCGTGCCGTCCATTAATATATTTTTCTGCTGGCCTATGTATGCCTCCAGGCTCATTACGACTTTTTCACGGATAGAGTCTATAGGCGGGTTTGTAACCTGCGCGAACAGCTGTTTAAAGTACAAATAAAGCATTTGCGGGTTTTTGGATATTACCGCCGGCGGCGTGTCATTGCCCATGGCTCCTGTCGGGTCCTTTGCCTCGTCCGCCATCGGCTTGAAGATATCCTTTAAATCCTCCCTTGTATATCCGAAAGCTTTCATGAGCGTCATTGTATCTTCGCCGCCATGGTCTTTTGCCGGGACTTCCGGAAGGTCCTTTAAAGGCACCATTTCCTTTTTTATCCAGTCAGCGTACGGCTCTTTTGCCGCCATCTCTTTTTTTATCTCGCTGTCATTCACTATCTTGCCCAGCTCGGTGTCTATGAAAAAAATCTTGCCCGGCTCGAGTCTGCCGGATTTTTCAATATTGCCTGCCTCTGCGTCATAAACCCCGACCTCGGATGCCATTATGACGTAGTCGTCTTTTGTGATTATATACCTTGCCGGCCTCAGTCCGTTCCTGTCGAGCACTGCTCCGACTTTTGTGCCGTCGGTGAATGCCACTGCAGCAGGCCCGTCCCACGGTTCAGTAAGGCAGGCGTTGTATTTATAATAGCTTATGAGGTTTGCGTCCAGCAGGTCGTTGTGCTCCCAGGCTGCAGGTATGAGCATCATGATGGCCTGCTGCGTCTGCCTGCCTGAAAGCGCCAGCAGCTCAAACATGTTGTCAAGCATGGCAGAATCGCTGCCGCCCTCAATAATAATTGGTTTTATTTTTTCTATGTCATTGCCGAAAAGCTCTGACTCGAGCAGAGACTCGCGCGCTTTCATCCAGTTGATGTTTCCGCGCAAAGTGTTTATTTCGCCGTTATGCGCGAGGAACCTGAATGGCTGTGCAAGGTCCCATGTAGGGAAAGTGTTTGTGGAATATCTGGAGTGTACAAGGCAGATGGCGCTTTTTACGCTCGCGTCCTTTAAGTCAAGGAAGAACTTGTCTATCTGCTCAGGCATTAAAAGGCCCTTGTATGAGAACGTGCGGCACGAGAGGTTGGTAATATAAAACCATGTCTTTGTTATGCCTGCTGCCTTTACTTCGTTTTCAACCCTTCTTCTTATTATATACAGCTTCCTTTCGAAAGCCGGTATGTCCTTGAAAGCAGTAGATTTTTCCACGAAAACCTGCTCGAACCGTGGCGCAGTTAGCTTGGCAGTCTTGCCTATCGTGGACTTATCCACAGGCACGGTACGCCAGCCTAAAAGCGTGCAGCCTTCTTCCTGTATTATCCTTTCAAATGTTTCTTTGCAGAATTTATGGTCTTTTATTGCCCTAGGCATGAATACAAGGCCTGTACCGTATTCGCCTGGCTCCGGCAGCTGTATCTTCTTTTTTGCGCATACTTTCATGAAAAACTCGTGCGGCATTTGTATAAGTATGCCTGCGCCGTCGCCGGTTTTCGGGTCAGCGCCTGTTGCGCCGCGGTGAGCCAGCCTCTTTAATATATCAATGCCTCTTTTAACGACATAATTGGTTTTTACGCCTTTTATGTTGCATAAAAATCCGACACCGCAGGAATCATGCTCTAGGAATGGGTCATATAGGCCCTGTTTTTCAGGAAAACCAGGTTTAATCATTTTTTGCCTTTTCATATAGGTAGTTTCAAACTAAAAAACCCCAAAATATCTGGGGCTTATTTGCCGTTTAAATTTCTTATTTTTATTGGACGATTATATCACTCGGCAAAATATTGTCAAGTTTTTTGCATAATCTAGGGTTTTTGCGATCCAAAAAAAACATTGAAATAAACTCTTATTCTGTATATAATATTGTAGTTAAAATTCAGGGAGATTAAAAATAAATAATATCAATATTAATTAATATAGAGGAATGTTGGATAAAAGAGGTTATTTATGAAAAAAATGTTATTTTTCATTGCCTTTATTTCTTTGTTTTTGGCATTTAATGCCTATGCTGATTCTTCGCTTGTAGGCACTACAAGTACGAATTTCCTTAAAATTTCACCCTTTGCCAGGGCAGAGGGCATGGCCGAAGCTTTCACAGCCATATCCGACGGCACTTACGGCCTGTATTACAACCCGGCCGGCATCGGTAACATCACAGGTTATGAAGTACAGGCAACGCACATAGCGTGGTTTCAGGACATAAATTTCGAGTTCGCCTCATTTGTGACGCCCATACCTCACGCCGAGGATTTGGGGAAAGTCGGTATTTCCTTTTCATGGCTGCAGGTCAACGGCATGCATAAGACTCCCCAGTTACAATCATACGACCCTTCCTACCTTAACACTATAGATCCCGATAACTTTATCAACGGGTATTTTTCACCCTATGATTATTCGCTCGTGGTAGGCTACGGTCAGGATTTGAACGAAAATTTCAGCGTCGGTATGACCCTGAAAGTTGATTCTGAAAACATATATGTTTATTCCGGCATGAGCGTGGCCACGAACATAGGCGCTATGTATAAAGCCGAGTTAAACGGGAATCTTATAAGGGCAGGCCTTGCAATCTCAAACATCGGCTCAGGTTTGAAGATGAACACTACTGCTTTTAACTCCCCTCTCGACCTCCAAATAGGCTTAGCTGACCAAATCAACTTATTTGGAAACCCGCTTACAATATCAGGTGAGGTCATACCGCAGACAGACTATGATCCTATATGCGGAATAGGCGCAGAGTACTGGATAGATAGTATACTGGCGCTGAGGCTGGGATATGAATTCGGCGCATTTAACCAGCCTACTTTCGGGGTCGGCCTTAAGTATAACGGCATAGAGCTTGATTATGCTTTCGTAAGCTACGACGAGCTCGGAAACACAAATAGAATTTCCCTGCTTTATTCATGGGGCACGCCGCCGATAAAGCTGAAAGCGTCACCTGTTGTCTTTTCGCCGAACGGCGACGGATATATGGACTGGACTTATTTTTATCCACTTGCCAAGTCCAAGGACAAAATACAGTCTTTAAAAATAGACATTTATGATGAAACCGGCGAAAATCTGCTGACCACAATTACGCCCAAAAACGTACTTGACAATTATGTACCATGGGACGGAAAGGCAAACGGTGTTGTGTTAAAGGACGGTGTTTACCAGGCAAAAGCTGTCGCGGAATACTCCGGCGGAAATTCCGAGTCAAACGAGACTTCTGTGGAGATAGACAACACACCGCCTGATGTGCGCGTAGATGCGGAACCAAAGCTTTTGAAACCAGGCGAGCAGAGCTCTTTGATAGTGCCTGCTACTTTTACATTTTACGCGCATGATAAAAATGGAATAGGATCCTGGCAGTTTGCCGTATGGGACAAGGACAAAAAACTTTTCTTTTTCACAAAAGGTAAGGGCGAGCCTCCGCTTTCCTACATATGGGACGGCAAGGGCAATGACGGAAGTTATGTAAACACAGGTAACCTGTACTATTACAGCTTCATCGCCTACGATACAGTTGGGAACAAGGGCCAGACCCCGCTTGACGCAGAAGTTGTTTTGCTAAGGGAAATAAAGCTGACATTCTCCTCCGATACACTTTTTGACCTCGGCAAGGCAGATGTAAAGATATCCGCATACAACATATTGAAGACCATGAAAGACACACTGGATAAATACCCTGAAAGCGACATAACAGTCGTCGGTTATACTGACAACACCCAGCCTACAGGTGAAAAATACACGACCAACGAGGAGCTTTCCAAGGCAAGGGCCGATGCAGTCAAGTTCTTCATGGTCAACCTGCTCGGTATGGATGAAAACCGCATAAGGACCGAAGGCAAAGGCGAAGCAAACCCGATAGCCTCGAACGACACTGATGAAGGCAAGCAGAAAAACAGAAGGGTTGAGGTAATAATTAAAAGCACCATATACAAGTGATGTAACAAATGAATATAACTAAATTCCTTGGGCAAATAATTCTATTTTTATTCATATTATTTATAGCAAAACCTGCCCATGCATGGGTAAATGTCACTGCAGCTTACCCGAACATAAACAACAAGGAAATTTCGGGACTTACCAGCAATGGTAACGGGCTGGTATTTGCAAGCTCCTGGGTTGACGGCGGAACTTATGCGACCACAGACAATGGCACGACCTGGCAGCAAGTTTCTGCTACCTATAATTTTACGGATATTTTTTTGGATTTAAACAATCAGAACAATCTCTGGGGAGCAAACTGGGACAACATCTCTGAAATAGCATTTAACGCGCAAGCCCCTGCTATCACCTGGCAGATATTAAACAGCGGCATACCAGCCAGTAGTAATAATGGATTATGCATAGCGGTCAATAATACAAACAGCAATTATGGCATTTGCGGGACTATCTTGGGAGCTTATAGGACATTTAATTCCGGAAGCAACTGGTCGCAGATTGCTCCAACTAATCCAAATTCATCATCACTGGTAATATGCCTACAACAATCACCCTGGGATTCCGACAAATTTTATTTAGGAGGCTCTGCAGGCTTGCTTCTTTATTCATGGTCGGCGGATACAATCACGCAGTTATGGGCCTGTCCAAGTGGTACCAGGGTAAATGCCCTTAACTGTGATTGCTCGGCACAGGGAAACGTGTTTTGTTTGCTTGGCTTTGGTTCCGGAGATGTCTATTATTATAATAATGCTTCAGGCACTGCCGTTTATTTGAGCAATATTGCTGACACAAGTGCTCGCAGCATAGTAAAAATTTGCTCATGCACACAGCCAATGATATTCGCGGTAGGCGCAAACACATATCCTGTAAGGAGCCTTGATAACGGCAACACATGGCAGCTCTATAATACAGGATTGCCTGTAATGAAAGGAAATATTAAACTGATAGCTGACAGCGGAGGATACCTCTGGCTTGGGTCCGCCAGTGACGACCCGAGCACTGCTGATACAGGCCATGGGATTTTTCGTGACAATATATGCGCTGCAACCCAGACTCCATCTCCTACAGGCACATCGGCATTCACATTTACTTCGACACCAACAATCAGTCCTACAGGCACTATATCTGTAACCTTTACTGTAACTCCAATTGTGTCCACTACTGTGACTCCGACAGTCATAAATAATTGCCTGCAATTATATAAAAATTCTCCAAACCCTTTTTCCGACGGTACAAATATAGTTTACGCTTTGTGCAGCCAGTCTGACGTAAAAATAAAAATATATACAATAAGCGGCGAATCAGTATTTGAGCTTGATCAACAGGGACAGCCTGGCATGAACAGCTTTTACTGGGATACTAAAAATAAGGCAGGCAAAGGGGTCGCAAGCGGAACTTATATTTACAGCGTAGAGGCCGGGGAAGGCGCAAAACAAAAAGTCTGGGGCAAAATGGCGGTAATAAAATAATGCGCCTTATAAAATTTATTTTAATAAGTCTTATTTTATCAATTCCCATATTGCTTATAGCTGCTCCAACGCCTACTCCAACGATGGACATAAATGCCGGAGTTCAGTGGCAGGAGGTTACGGCAGCGGCACAGTTTTCCCCCAGATTTTCCCTGGGTTGTACGGTTTATAACAATATGATTTGGGTCCTGGGCGGGAACAATTACGGGGCCATTATGGGCGATGTTTGGAATTCTGCTGACGGGGCAAATTGGAATCTGGTTACTGGTTCAGCTGCCTGGGGCAGCAAGTCGATGCAGGCTACTTTGGTTTTTAATAACCAGATGTGGTTGATGGGTGGGGATAATAACTCAGCCGTTTATCTAAACGATGTATGGTATTCAAGCGACGGCGCAAACTGGGGTTGTACAACAACCGCTGCATCATGGAGTCCAAGGAGCAGGATGGGCGCTGTTGTTTTTAACAGCCAGATGTGGCTGCTTGGCGGCGGGACCGGCACTGCTGACTACAACGATATCTGGTATTCAGCAGACGGCGCAAACTGGGGTTGCACAACAACCGCTGCACCATGGTCAATGAGGGAGGGTTTGGAAGCTTTGGTGTATAACGGCTCAATATGGATATCCGGCGGCGGTGATGTAACTCACGATTTAATATACAACGACGTCTGGAGTTCATCAGACGGATTTAACTGGGTGGAGGCGACAGCCTCTGCAGGCTGGCCGGCAAGACAGACCCAGGCTTTTCTTGTCTTTAACGGAAGGATGTGGATTTACGACGGCTGGAATTCGACAGGCTCATGGGTGCAGTATAATGACGTATGGTATTCTTACGACGGCACGAATTGGACCCAGGCCACAAACAGCGCGCCATGGTCGGGCAGAAGCGCAGCCGGAGACGCAGTGTTTAATAACTATATGTGGTTGATAGGCGGGGCAGATGAGGCCAATGGTGGCTTTAATGATATATGGATATCTCCGTTTTATCCTACGGCAACTGTTAGCCCGGCAGTTACAGCAACCCCTACATTCACGCCGATTAACATAGTCTCGCCAATACCTACATTTACTTTTACCAGCATGGTCTCGCTGACAATAACACCGACCTGGACGCTTACAAATACAATAACATTGACATTTACTATAACCCCGGTTTTATCACCTACTGCGACTCAGACAGTCATAAATAATTGCATGCAGTTATATAAAAACTCGCCAAACCCTTTTTTCAACGGCACAAACATAGTTTACGCTTTGTGCAGCCAGTCTGATGTAAAAATAAAAATATACACAATAAGCGGTGAATTGGTAAACGTTCTTGACCAGCAGGGCCAGCCGGGCATAAATAGTCTTTACTGGAATACAGAAAACAAGGCAGGCAAAGAAGTCGCAAGCGGTACATATATTTACAGCGTAGAGGCCGTGGAAAATGCAAAACAAAAAATCTGGGGTAAAATGGCGGTAATAAAATAGGGCAATCTTAAAAAATCGCTTTATTTCTTCTCAAAAAGAGGAAATTCTGTATAAGGATAATTATCTGTTATCACCGGGTATTTTTCCATGGACTTAACAAATGATTTGTAATCCGGGTACAGCAGGCCGTACATCTGAGAACTGGTCACGCAGGACCGGTCGTATTCAGAAAGATCTTCGACGATTTTTTTATTTTTAAATATTGTTTCAAGTTTTGCCCTGTCGACTTTAAAGTCCTCAAGCTTCCCTATCATATAAAATCCATAATTGTGCGGGCCTTTCCACAATTGCATATATTGAAAAACCGAGGCAAATGTATTTATTATCATTCCTGTTTCAGCCTCAGCGCCTCCTAAAAACCACATACACATTACTCCACCCGGCGTGAGGTGCTCCTTACAAAGCTGATAAAATTCCTTTGTATATAGGTTTACCGTTCCAGCGCTCCAAAGCGGCGGCGAAGGGTCTACGCTTATCACGTCGAATTTGTCAGGGGAAAGTAGCAGGTAATTTCTCCCGTCTTCCGCTACCAGTTTGATGTTTTTGTTTTTTAAAATCTCATCTGCTTCTTTGTGGTAATACTTAAAGCATTCAAACAGTTCGGGCACCAGGTCGACTGCGGTTATGTCCATGTCGGCGTATATGCTTGCTGATTTTATTATTGTGCCCATTCCGAAGCATATGGCCAGGAATTTTTTGGGGTTATCAGCAAGCAATACAGGAAGATGCGCCATAATTTTTGTCTCTGTACACAGCGAAGTTTGTCCGGAACCGTTTATGCATATTCCTTTTGTACTGTCATCCTTATTTGCCTGATAGCTTGTAACCGTGCCTTGAATGCATTCCTTGTTAAAGAATACCCTGAAAGTACTGTCTGCAGGCGGCCTTGCCCTTTTTTTTATTACGTCAGCTGTTACATCCAGGAAAACATCCTTTTTCAGCATACCTAGCGCAAGAAGCGCGACTACAGGCACTATCATTGTGTATTTAATTTTAAGTCTGGTAGGTTTTCCTGGCTCAAAAAACAATATTACCAGGCCTATCAGAACATTGATTAGGGCAAGCAGGATTATTGTTTTCGTTGAGCCGATAAGGCTCACCAGTATGAAACCCGTCACAAGCGATCCAAGCATGTTTCCTGCTGTATTGAATACATAAACCGAACCTATTGATGATCCGGCTTTATTTACAGTTTTTGCAAAGCACACGGTTGCCAGAGGGAATATCATGCCAAAAAGGAAAGTGATCGGAAAGACCAGGAAGAAAGGTGATAATCCCCTTGTAAATTTCGTCACACCGAATAGCGGAAATATATAAAGATTTGTCAGAGACAGCGTGCCAACTGCAAGTTCCAGGATTCCGAAAAGAAATAACGGTGTTTTGAGCTTGTTGATATAAAAATTTATTACCAGGCTCCCGGTGCCGACGCCCATTAAGAACACTGACAGCATTGCGGAAAAGGCATAAATGCTTACGTAAAGATAAAGGATCAGCTGTCTTGTCCATATGACTTCATATGCAAGCGCGGTAAAACCACTTATAAAAATTGCCGCAAGTACCATTCTTCTTATATGGTCCGGATATGAAGATATCATATCGCCGTCTGCGTTTTCAGCCGTCATGCCATTTCGCTGCTGCTCTGCTGGTGCTGCCTTTTTTTCGTCAATCAGCAAAACTGCTCCGGCCACAAGTAAATTTATTATTACGCCGCTGAATATAGTCGCCCACTCTCCGAATACTCCTATTGTTATGAATCCACTCGATAAAACTCCTATAACTGCGCCTATTGTATTCAAGCCGTACAGCACGCTTAAATTTGTGCCGAACATTTTGTCTTTTCTGGTCAGGTATCCGGCCAATAAAGGAAGTGTGCCGCCCATAATGATAGTAGGAATAAGAAGCGTGGCAAAGGACATGATTGCCCTCAACAGCATTACTATTGTCCTGCTCTGCCCGCTGATTACATAAATACTTTTATATACCGGCACTGAAGCCTCAAACAAAAGTGGAGTAAGCAAGGCTGTGATGGATATCAATAACTGAAGAAGCGAATAAATTTTAAGCGGATTTCTGCTTTTATCGGCAATTTTTCCAAAAATAAAGCTTCCTATGCCAAGCCCGGCCATAAAGGCTGCCATTGTAATTGCGGCGGCATATGTGGTAACGCCAAACACTCTCGACAGCATCCTAAGCCATATTACCTCATAAATTAAACCGCTTATTCCTGAAGCAAAAAAAAGAAAAAACACGAACTTTTTTTTAGTTGCATCGGTCATTATTTTAACCTCAGATTTTTTAGGTCTTGATTGAAGACGATATTAACACATAAGAAATAATCGTTCAAGTCATATTTTGGCGTTATCATGCCGGTCCAAACCAGCAATTTTTGTTATTTTACATGAATAGTATTGATATTTTTTGCAGAAAGTAGTTTAATTTATAAATAAATTGCAGGACAAATCTGGATACAACTGTTTACAATGTGTATAAATATTAGCTTTTAGCCTTCATAGACAGGCCCGAAAGGAAATATATGGGAGAAAAAAAAGAAAATGAAACAATTAGAACATTTCTGATGGTTTTTATTTTTATCGTTCTTGTTTTGCTTTTTTTCAGCGATATTGTTTTTTTGGGTAAAAGTTTTTCAGGTAGTGACAATTTGTTTGAGCACGTACCTAAAAGGTTTCTCATCTCAGAATGCTTGAAGCACGGCGTTTTCCCTTTGTGGATGCCGGAAATTCTGTTCGGCTTTCCATTTTTTGCTTCCATGCAGGACGGAGTCTTATACCCCCTTAATCTGGTCCTGAATTTTCTGCAACCCAACCGCCAGATTGACTTTTCGGTTGTCATCCATTGCATACTTTCAGGATTATTTATGTTGCTGTATTTAAAACGTATTGTAAGTAATAAAAAAGTCATCCTGCTTGGCATGATAACATGGGTTTTTTCGGGAATGTTTGTATACTGGTCAAATATGTCGTGGGTTACCTCAATGAGTTATATTCCGCTTTTGTTTTATTTTGTGGAATCATTCATAATAACCAAAAAATACAGCTTTATTCTTGCTTTGCCTCCGGTTATAGCATTAACCGTGCTTGCCGGAGAGGTGCAGACTACATTTTATGCCTCAGCAATACTGCTTTTATATTTTATTTTGCGGGTAAAATGGAGTAAAATTTTTATTACAAAAAATGCCTTCGATTTAACAGCTATTGCGCTGGCTTTAATGTTTGGGCTATTAATATCTTCCGTCCAGATCCTGCCGACCATGGAGCTGACTTCTCAATCATTCAGGAACGGCGCAATGAATGCACAATATATATTAGGCAGCGAAAAGATCGCGCCGCTGAACATCATAAACGTTGTTTTCCCTTATTTATTTGGGTCAAGGCACAACAATACTTATGCCGGAGTAGGCATAACAAAAAGCTGGTCCATGTCTTATCTGTCTGTATATATTGGTGTGGTGTGTATAATATCACTTTTAATTTCATTTTTCAGGATAATAAAAGATAAAAATACTCTCTCTATTTTTATACTGATCGTTTTTGCTTTCCTCTTTTCTCTCGGGGGCAACTTCTTTTTGAATGCTATTATTGTACGGCTGCCTGGATTCTCGATTTTCAGGAACCCGGTAAGGATGATGGAGCCCTGTGTTTTCCTTGCTATATCTCTTTCAATGATTTCAATTGATTCGCTGGATATCGGCTGGAGCTCCAAAAATCTTAAGCGCATATTTTGGGTGCTGCTGGCGCTTGTAGCATGTGCTTTTGTTTTGTTTCTCGAAAAAGATAAGGTTTTGTCGGTTTTTTCGGCAAAAATAAGCAATTTGATAAAAGATAAGTTTATATCAGGCGATATGCATAAATACCCTTTTGAATATTATCATGCAAAATTTTTAAAAGCTGTATATTTTATCCTCGGACATCTGGTTTTTCAGCTGTTGCTGCTGGCATCAGGATTATTTATATTTATCCTGTACGTTGATAAACGCATTGGCAAAAATGCGTTTTTATATATCCTTTTGGTGCTGACTGTGTTTGATTTGTTCATTAATTTTAAAAGTTATTCGTCTACAAGAGGAAAAGAGTATTTCAAAAAAATCCCAGACACTGTGAAGTTTCTAAAAGATTATGACCGTAGCCTGTACAGGATATTATCCTGGAAATATTATGATTATTATGTGACCGTATTTAAAAACGGATCTGATATAGGTACGGATGAAGAATATATCAAATCCAAGGAAATACTTGCACCTGATTTGAATATAATTTACGGGATTAACAGTTACTGTGGATATGACGGACTTATATATAAAAAATATCTTGAATTTGATTCTGAACTTGATGCAACAAACAGGGACCCGCTGGACCTGTCAATGGAAGACCTTAAAAAAGGTTTTAATACGCTAAATCTTGCTGGCGTAAAATATATATTGTCACCTTATGAGTTAAAATTTGATAGTTTAAAATTAATAAAGCAATTAGAAGACATTAAAATATATATAAACAAGGATGCTTTGCCTTTGGTAAATTTTGTTCCTTCAGCTTTGCACATGGACAATCAAAACGATATACTTATAAAGATTAAAACCGGACGGATTGATTTGTCTAAAGAATTGCTTTTAAATGTCGGCGAAAATTTCGAATCCAATCATTGCAACTCTTCCTCTGTAGAAATAAAAAGATGGGACAACGAGATTGATTTTTCAATAAATTCTGTATGTGACGGGTATGCACTAATTACAAATTATTATTATCCGGGCTGGAAAGCTTTTGTTGACGGGCAAAAGGCGGAAATTTACAATGCAGATTATCTTTTCCAGGCCGTCAGGCTGAATAGAGGTCGGCATAATGTAACTCTTAAATATGAGCCTGATTCCTTAAGAAAAGGAATTATTATTACTTTAATAAGTCTTGCAGTTTACCTTTTGCTGATATTGACTTTATCCAGATTTATCAAAGCCAATTGTATTAAGGTCCAACGATGAAAATATTATTTGTTTCGCACAGCTCGGTTTTAAAATATCATCAGCAAAAGCTTGAGATACTGGCCGAGAAATTCGGTCATGATATCACGCTTGTCACCCCTCCTTTCTGGTATGAGGGAAGGTCAAAAGTACCGCTTTATACGGGTAGCCGCGTGATAAAATACGAGATCGGCAGAACCGTTATGTTTAAAAACAGGCTATTTCACTTTTACATGAATGCCGGTTCAATATTCAAAAAGATAAATCCTGCAATAGTCCATATAGAGGAAGACGCTTTCGCGGCATCATGCTGGCAGTTCGTGCGGCTGGCAAAACAAAATAATAAAAAATCTGTATTTTTCACCTGGGAAAATTTCGACCGCAGTTATAATCCCGTGTACAATTATTTTGAAAAATACTGCATACAGAATGTGGATGCTGCAATTGCAGGCAACGGTGATGCTAAAAGGATATTTTCTAAGAAAATGTTCAAAGGCATTATTGAGGTCATACCGCAGTACGGCATTAACCTGCAGGAATTTCCTGAAAAATCAAAAAATTCAGGCAAAAAAATATCGGAACTTACCTATATAGGCAGGCTCCTGCCTGAAAAAGGCGTTTCAACCCTTATAAACGCAGTTGCATCTGTGCCGGATGTCAGGCTTCATATTGCCGGGACTGGGCCGTCACAATTCGTATCCAGCCTGAAGCTGCTTGCAGGCTCTCTTGGTATAAGCGACAGGATTGAGTTTATTGACTTTATGGACAGGGAAAAAATACCGGAATTTTTAAACCTTATGGACGTGCTTATACTTCCTTCCCAAACCACTTCTGATTGGAAAGAGCAGTTTGGCAGGGTCCTTATAGAAGCATTTGCCGCAGGCGTGGCAGTTATAGGGTCTGACTCCGGGGAAATCCCTAATGTAGTGGCGGACGCAGGGCTTGTTTTCCACGAAGGCAACGCCCGTGAACTTGCTTCAAAAATATCTTTCTTGGTGAACGACCCGGATTTATACGCCTCTTGCGTAAAAAAAGGCTTCAAAAGGGTCAGCGAGAACTACACAAACGAAATATTGGCAAAGCAAATAGACAGCCTTTACAAAAGAATAGCCGGTTAAGCTTTCCATGGAAGAAAAATACGACCTGTCTACTTATAAATATGATATTCCGAAAAACCTGATAGCTCAGAAGCCTCTTTTATCCCGCGATTCATCTCGGCTCCTTGTGCTTGACAGGCAGACCGGTGGTATTGAGCATGAAAAATTTTTTAATATCCACAATTTCCTCAATCCAGGCGACTGCATTGTGATAAACGACACCAAAGTTTTTCCTGCCAGGCTGTATGGTGAAAAATACGGAACCCGCGCGCAGGTTGAAATGCTCCTGCTTGAAAAAAAATCTGAATTTGAATGGGAGGTTATGATAAGGAACTCCAGGAGGATCAGGCTGGGCGACACAATGCTCTTCCCCGAAGGCATACAGGCCGGGGTCCTGGAAAAAGACGGCAAAATTTCGCGTGTAAAACTGAATTTTTCCGAAGATGTCTTAAAAACCAAGTTATGGAAATCAGGATTCATGCCCCTACCGCCTTACATCAAGCAAAACATACTGAACAAAATGCATAAGAAAAGGTACCAGACCGTATATGCGCAAAAGGAAGGCGCCGTAGCCGCGCCTACCGCGGGCTTGCACTTTACCGACAGGGTATTTGCCAAATTAAAGTCCAAAGGGATAAAAATAGTAAAGATTACGCTACATGTCGGCATTGGTACATTTAAGCCTGTGGTCGCACATGACATAAGGGAGCATAGGATGCACAGCGAATATTTCGAGATATCCGGTGAGGCTTCAGAGGTGATAAACAGTACAATTTCATCAAAAGCTAGGGTTATAGCCTGCGGCACCACTTCCCTGCGTTGCCTTGAAAGCGCGGTATCAGGAGGAAAAATAATGCCCAAATCCGGGTATACCGGTATTTTTATTTATCCCGGCTATGAGTTCAAGGTTACGGATGCCCTGATAACAAATTTTCATCAGCCCGAAAGCACGCTTTTCATGCTGGTATGCGCGTTTGCTGGTATAGACAGGATCAAGTCCGCCTACAGCGAAGCAATCAGAAAAAAATACAGATTTTTTTCGTACGGCGACGCTATGCTGATAAAATAGAGGACAAAAACAAAAAATTTAATTTTTCTTTTAACACCAACATTGAATCCCGCAGTACTATAAACATAAGAATCCTTGCCAGGGAAATAAAAAAGCCGTAATTGAAATAATCCGGTTCATACTTCAACCTTACTTTATGCTATTCTTTTTCAACTCTCACCGCCTGAAACTATGTAATCTGTGCTGTAAATTTCCGCCTTTTGCCCGTCAACAAATGCTTTCCAGCCAAGATAGAAAAAAATTCGTGATAATTACAGCTTGAAAGCTAAATTAATGCATGTTATTTCGCTGTTTTTTATGTTGCTTTTTAAGCTGATTTTGCTCACCTCGTTTTAATCAATAAACCTGTATTTAATAAGTGTCCAGAACGCTATTATACCGTCTTGCCACTTGATCTTTTTCCCTTGTTCTGCTGTCCGTGCTTTATAAGAAACCGGGGCTTCTTTTATTCTGCATTTAAGTTTTGCAACTTTTGCCATTATTTCAGGACAAAACTCAAAACCATGAGATTTTATTTTAATTTTTTTAATTATTTCTGTTTTAAAAGCCTTGTACGCTGTCGCTTCATCCGTTATATGGATACCATAAATCAAATTAGCAGCTGTTGTGAGTATCTTATTGGCAATCAGATTTGCAAATTTCATGTTCTCTATTTTTCCGAGAAACCTTGAACCAAGCACAACCTCAGCTTCATTGTTAATAAAAAAATTTAGTATTTGCTTATAATCTTCAACATTATACTCTTGGTCCGCGTCTTGTATTAAAATTACTTCGCCTGAAACAAGCGCCATAGCATCGCGTATGGCACTGCCCTTGCCTTCAGTTTTTTTCTTGTCTACAAATTTAATAGTTTCAGGATTTTCTTTTATTAGGCTATTTATTATCTGTAAAGATTTGTCATTTGAATTATCGTTTATTATTATTATTTCCTTATCAAAAGGTATTTTTACTTTTATTACTTCTTTTACAACTTGCTGTAAACTTTTTTCTTCATTTAATACTGGTATTATTATTGCTAGTTTCATATATTATCCGGCTTTTTTGTTTTTAACGCTTGTATCGCGAAATAAATATTTATAGCTGCTATAAAAACAACCCATAGTAGTGTAAGATAAAATGGATGCTGGCCGTCAATCATGTAAGAAGGCATTGTAAACTTTAGATTTATATGTAAAACTTTATCAATAATATCTACTATCCAATTGTCATCTGAATGATTGCTCCACCTGAACCATGGCAAGCAGCATATTATTGTTGTTATTAATAAATTTATTGCGGATAATAATTTAAAAATAAATCGCATTGCTTTGCCGTTTATGTTTTTGTATATAGCCCCTATGGATACAGCAAATATAAACATTAAAGGCATAAGATATCTTGGTGCAGAATTACCAGAACCCCAATCTCGCCAAGATATTATCATCACAAAATATGGTACAAAAATTATTGCCATCTCATATACAACTTTCTTATTATCTCTGAAGAGTAAAAAAATTCCTGCGAAAACCAGAATATAAATTGGCGCATATGGAAAAAGTCCCATTTGCCTGTCCAAAAGCTGTACAAATATTCCCTTAATTAAATGTGGTTTAAAATTCTGCATTACTGACCCTTCATTTCCGGGCGAATAACTTGGAAAAAATATGCCATATATTGCATGGTTGAATAAAAGCAAAAGAACCGCGGCTGAAAACATTGTTAAAACTAAAAGTATGATTGCCTTTAAATCCTTTCTGTTGTAGTACATATACAACAAACACAAGCTTATTGCTAACAGTATATTACGCGGATGCAGTAATATTGATATGGCGACCACTGTTGAAAATAAAAATTTCTGTTTTTTTATATTTAGTAAAATATAAGCAAGCAGTATTAGTGCCGGGCTAAGCATTTCAGTTGCAGTAATATTTATATATTCAATTATCGGAAGTGTCATACCCGCCGTTAGCGCTGTAAAAATAGCAGTTTTTTTGTTCCCAAATATCTTAAATGCAGTTAAAAAAATCATGATTATTAGTGCCATAGCTGTCAAATTCGTGGCTACTGATACTCCAAATCTGTGCCCTGCAAAATAAAATGGAATCATTAAAAATGGATAAAGCGGCGAGTGCAGTGAAAAAATTTTACCGTCTCTTTTGATATCTCCTGTCTGCGGTTCAAGTTCCCTGTGATAAAATTCTTTATAATCTTTATTGTCAAAATTATTTTTTAGATCAAGATCCCCGTCGTGAATAAGGCTGTAAGTCGTGAGCAAATACGCCGGTTCATCTCCGGTTGGCTCGTTTGCATAGTTAAACCATAAAGAAATTGAGAAATAAACCACAAAAAAGAAGACTGCTATATAAAGACAAAGTTTTCTGATTGGTATATTTTCAATATCAATAACATTAATAAGGCTTTTGATTGTAATTATGGCAAGCAAAATAATAAATAAAGCATATGATGCGCCCAGCAAAATCTCAAGTTTCCTCTGGACAAAATTATGCGGGTCGGGAAAATTGAACCGTAACACAATCGTCGTTAGAAAAAATCCACCGAAAATAAAAAGCAGTAGCGAAATCTTTTTGTAAACTGCAATAAATTTTTCTTTTCTTAAATGACTTATTTCGGTGGTAGTAATTATAAGCAGTAAATATATCACAGCCGGTGCAATGTAAATCGGGTATATAAGCATTCCGCAGTTTAAAAGAAACTGCCTTACATAAAAAATATAACCCGCAATAAAGCAGAGATGCGCGGCTATTGGCATCAATATTGTCATTTTGCTTCCAGTAGAAATATGTCGTCGGTATAAAAATGCTCTTGTTTTTCCACTTTAAAATATTTTTTTACCCATGGTATTTGTTCTACATCCGGCGGCTCGCCAAGTTCGATATTGCTGTTCCATATGTACCCCATTGGTAACCATACCTGCTTTTCTCCGATTTTGTTATCGCGGATAAACCATATCCTGCTATAATTTTTCATGAGTTCCATTGCTTCGGCTGAAGGCAAAGTATTTTTATCATAACCCGCGTAAATATCAATATTGAGTTTTTTAAGTAAGATATCTTCTTTAAATTGCCTCCACATTTCCCTGATTTTCATTTTTATCCCACTTCCTTTAAACTCAGGTATCTCTCCAAGCATTCTGTTTTCATAATTTGTCTTATACATAATCCTGTTATAGAACTCAAATGACGCGTAAGAGCTTACAAAACTGTGCACAATTGCGTCCCCTTCCTTCCACTGCTTTTCTATCTGAAGGAACTGGTCCTTATAATCTGATTTCTGGTATTTTTCGTTAAAATAATAGTTAAAAAGCGCCGTGCAGTTTATTGCAAGTATTACGGCTACTGCAAGCGCAATCCCATAATCTGACAGGTATGATATCCCCACCGCAAGTATTATCAGCACGAGAGCCGATACAAGTATAAAAAGTCTTTCTGAATATATAGGCTTTGACATTAAAAGCGAAATTAGCCACGGCGTAAGTATGAATAAAGCAGTCACCCACAGCATTATCTGCAGTATTTTGCTGTGCTTTTGTCTATAAGTAAAAACTCCTACCATCATGATATAAATCGCGGCTATAAACGCGGCTATTGTAAAAATGTTCCATCCGATTGTGATGCCGAAAATGTAATTCTTGATGGTATGCATTGGTGCAAGCAGCATACCTACGTTATGATAATATTCCTGGCCGGAGAATCCCTTTATGTAAAAAATGCAAATTGGCAAGAAAAAAATTGCTATTATTGCCTGAGCCTTTATCCATAGGTTCAGCCGTATCTCTTCCTTGTAAACCGTGAATATGAGGCTGTTCATTATTAATAGCAGCAGCAAAGAAAAAGTATGTGTGTAAATACCGATGATGCTCCATAGCACAAATTTTCCAAAGACAAACGAGTTATATTTGATCGAGATGATAAAATAATACATCATCAGCATCGACACCATCAAAAACATGGTGTAGTTCCTAGCCTCCTGCGAATAGTAAACTTGGTAAGGGCTTATACAGAAAAGGAAAACAGCTATAAGGCTTATCTGTTCGCTGAAAAACATTCTTACAAGCTTGTAAAAAACGAACATGCTGATGATACCGAAACAAAGCGGGAGCAGCCGGATTGATATCTCGCTGTATCCGATTAAGCTGCAAATTAAATGCTCAAGTATAAAGAACAAGGGGGGATGCGGGTTGTTTGCAAGCGAATCCAGCGTGACATATAAAAGATTTTTGTCTGCCGCGAATCCTGCTGTAATAAACTCGTCTATCCACACACTCTGGCTGCCCAGCTTAAATATCCTGAGAAGTATGCCAACCGCAAAAACCGTATAAAGTATTACCTGGTTCTTATTTTTTATCTCAATTGCCATTTTCAGAAAATCTCCTGTATATTTTCAGCGTGCCTTGGGCCGTGTTCTTCCATGAAAACTTTTCCGCCTGTTTAAAACCTAGCGAAACAAGCTCCAGCCTTTTTTTGTCGTTTTTATCAAATTCTATTAATGCACTTGCAATACTGTCCGTTGAATTCGGGTCAGCAAAATAAGCAGCTTTGCCTGCCGTCTCTTTTAGCGAAGTTTTGTCCGATGTGATTACAGCCAGACCGCAAGCAAAAGCCTCAAGCACCTGAAGGCCAAATCCTTCCCAAAGCGAAGGAAAAAGAAAAACAAATGCCGCGTTGTAAAGATAAACCATATCGTCATCTGCCACATAATAGGTTATGATTACGTCGTTTTCAAGCTTTAGTTCTTTTATCTTTTCCCTTATATTTGTTGTTTTTATTTCCTTTTCGCCAAGAGAGGTTATAACAAGCTGGTACTTTCCGCCTGTCTTTTTGTTAAACATGCTGAAAGCCTCAATCGCTTTCTGGGTATTTTTCCTTAAATCTGCTGCCGCGCTTATTAAGACATACGGCCTGTTTATCCCGTATTTTTCCTTTATACCTTTAATTTTTTGCCCATCATTTACAACTTTGTACTTGTTTTCCACGCCTTCGGGTATTACTGTTATCTTTTCTTCAGGAACCTTGATTTTATTTATTATATCCTGTTTTGAATATTCCGAAACGGTTATTATATGATCTGCTTTTCTTGCCGACACTGGCACGCTTATTTTCTTGTATAAATCATGTATCCTTTGCTTAATAGTGGGCTTAAGTATCGCCTGTCTTATGGGCCTTATAAACATGACATCGTGTATTGTCACCAGGCTCTTGCATTCTGAAAAATACGGCATGGTGTTATCGGTACTGTGAAGAATATCCACTTTGTCCTTTTGTGCCTGGCGCGCCAGAAAGAACTGCTCGTATAAAAAAGCATTTCCGGTATTTAGTCTTATAAACCTGCAGTTTGGCGCTGCAATATTGGTTGCTTCCGTATTTTTGCCTGTATAAATATAGTACTCGTTTTGTTTGTCTATCGCGAGCAAGTTTGATATCAAGTTTGATATGTATCTTCCCACGCCCCTTTTTGAAATTATCCTGGCGTCAATTCCGATTTTCATAAAGCGCACCTCAAAAAAAATTTACTTTCTTGCAATAATTATAAAACTTCCGCCTTTACTGTCCAGAAAAGTCCTTGCCAGTGAGTCTGTTGCGTTCAGGATAAAATATACCAGGCCTGCAGGAAGCCTGCCTATTATTTCTTCTATAACAAAAGGAAGCCTGAGGTAATTCGTTGACATGACTTTTTCAATTTTAAACCCAGCTTTAGCAAGCAATTCCGATACTTCCTTGATATTAAAATTATAAAGGTGGTCCTTATGCTCTTCTTCAAGCTTTTCCGCCCTTTTTTTGAATATCTGTTTGTAGTAAGAATCCTTATTTGTAAGGGTTATAATAATTATACCTTTTTCCTTTAATGCGTTGTATGAATTAAGTAGTACTTTTTCAGGGTCATAACAGTGATCAAGCACTTCCTTTATGAGTACCACGTCAAAGCCCGTGCCTTCGTTTAGCTCCTCTCCTGTGCCTCTTTTTAATATAAAATCATCCTCCATTATCTCGTTTTTCAGCATTTGTTCCGAAGGTTCGATACCTGTATATTTTTTTATCAGGTCCTGCACGTTTTTGTAAAAATCTCCCCTGCCTGCGCCTATGTCAAGCATATTCACATATTCGTTGTTTGCAACAACCTCATTGCTTATTATGCCTGTTACGGTTTTATTTAACCTTTGCCACCTTTTTTTCATGAGCGCGTTTGCCTTTGTGGCCAAAAACTCGGTGTCATCCCAGTGTATCTGGGTATCTTCCCACTTTTTTATTAGCTCCTCTTTTTTCATTTTTTCCATTTTTTATTTACCCTTTGCAATAAATTAAGATTTTTCCGGATTGGTAACATAGGCGGCCAAAAAAAATGAATAATTATTTTGTAAATTATAGGCAATTTTATGCAAATATGCAACGAGAAAATAATTGCTTTAAGGTTTAATCTACCTTATAATTAAGCGCTTTTATAGCAGGTAAAACAGGATTTTAAATGGACATCAACGAAAAAAATAGAATAACGGCTGATACCGACAATATTCAGGGCTGGCTCACACAAAAGGAAGCCGAATTTCTCTACGACTCTGCAAAATCATGCACCGGAAATAGCGTGATTGTCAAGATAGGTTCATGGCGCGGCAAATCAACAGTATGGCTTTCAGAAGGCTCAAAGGCCGGGAAAAAACCGCAAATTTTTGCCATAGACCCGTATACCGGCGGATTTGAGAAAAAAATATAATATTATGGACCTTTTACGAGTTTAAAAATAACATAGAAAGCAATGCACACGACGATGTGGTAACGCCTGTTGTAAAAAGGTCCAAGGATGTTGTAATAAACTGGAAAAACCGATAGAGCTTCTTTTCATAGACGCATCGCATGAATATGAATCAGTAGAGAAAAATTTTGCCTTATGAGCGCCTTTCATGACTGATAACGCAAAGGTTATTTTTCATGATACCACTGGGTGGATAATGGGCCGCGCAAAGTGGTGAGTGAAATGCTGTTCAAATCAAATGAATTCGGCAATTTTGCGGCAATTGACAATATTTTTTCAGAGGTAAAGAGAGGTACAATCCCGAAGGACCCTGCAATAATCTATTCTTTTAATAATAAAAATATATTGGCCGATAACTCTTTGCTTTATACTTGCCTGTAAAAAAGCTCTCTTCTGTCATTGGCCTGGATATTGTAAACATAAGCTACTCTTTGCAGTCACCCTGAGCTTGCTTGATGGATTTAACCCGGCCATCAGGTGGCTAATTATGCTGATAAGGAAACTGAAGTGGGGGAAGCTTCGTTAAGGAGTACGGCGGCGTAATAAAGGAATATTAAAAACAGGCTCTATAAAGGCCGCAATACTTTATAAAGATAGCGCGCTGGAAGGTACTTCACGGCTTTACTTTCCCTCAGGGAAGTTGCAGGCCGAGCTGCCTTACAAGGATAATAAACTTGACGGCACAATAATGTAATATTGTGAAAACGGGTCTTTAAAGGCAGAAGAGTCCTATAAGATTGGAGAGCTATACGGAATGTTGAAATTTTACAATGAGGATGGCAGTATGATCAGGCAGGTTTCACACGATAAAAATATCTGACTTCATATTATTTTCGTCCTGTATTTATTTTTTCACCATATATAAAAAATCCGTTGCTCAATTTAAAAATTTTCCACGGAAACTCAAGTAATTCCGCAAAAAATCTTATACCCTTGAGTAAAATGTATGCAAATCTTCTTCTAACCGAAACGCCTTTGTAATTTGTTTTTGCAATCTTCGTATTATTTGCTGCTTTTGTCTTCCCCAGCTTCAGCAGATTAAATATAATTTCATCCGCTAATAACGTGAAAAAAGAATGAAAAAAACTTGTTTTAATTTTTTCCACGCCGCAGGATGCCATATAGTCTTTGACCCAGACAGGGTCTGCAAAATTTTCTCTGATATGCCCGCCTTCTGTATCAACTCCGAACCTGCCGAAAGTAATAAGTCTTAGCATCCAGTGCCATGTCAAAAAATCCCTCGAAGAAATGGCATAGATAAGTATTTTTCCGCCTGGTTTTGTTACACGAATTATTTCTTTCAGTGTTTTCTGTTTGTCTTCAACATGCTCAAGCACGTCAAACGATACTGTCGCATCGAAAAAACCGTTTTTAAAAGGCAGTCTTTCAAGCTTTGCTACACTGTACTTTATTTCCTTATCACCTGCCTGCTTTGCCCTGCTGATGGCAAGCCTTGATATGTCCGCGCCAAAGCCGTTTATGCTGTATATTGCCTTAAGCTGGTTGATTAATATGCCGGGACCGCACCCTGCATCTAGTACTTTTTGATTGCTGGTAAGAGCAAGCTTTGTGATCTGCGCTTTGTTTTTTACAGCCTTAAGGCTGTATCCAAGTATCCCTGCTTTTTTTGAGTCATTTATATGCTTTTGCATATACACACAGAAATTTTCTTTATCTGAATATATTGGCGTGTAATGCTTAATTTTTCCGTCGTAAATCTGTTTTTGAAATTCGCTTGTTTTTTGTTTTTTCATCTTAAGCTTTGATTATTTTTTCTTTTTGACTGTCTTTTAAAATCTTTTCGGCAATTTTTATAACATAACTTACGCTTATATTCAGGCACTCATGTTCCCTTTTGCATTTAATAAGCTCGCATCCCCTGCAGTCTGTGTCTTTAAAAATAATAAAGGATTTCTTTCCGAATGCCATCCACCCTTCATAATATGCAGCTCCGCTGAATATAGTCAGGGTCTTTCTATTGAATGCCTGCCCTATATGCACGCCGGCAGAGTCACCGCCTATCACCATTAACGAGTTCTTAATGATACTGCCTAGTTCTTTTATATTTAATTTCCCAGCCAGATTAAATATATTTTTTCCTTTTATGTCGTTGATGCCTTTGTCTTCAGCCAAACCTGCAATTATAACTTTATATTTCTTTGACAGCCCTGTTGCAAGCGCCTTAAACCTGTCTATTCCCCAGTCTTTTGATATATGACCTGAAACTGGATGTATAACTATATACTTTTTTATTTTGTATTCCTTTATAACTTCTTTGGCTTTTTTTTCAGATTCTTCTGATATAGAAAAGCCCAGTCTTACTTTCGATTTTTTTTCTATCCCGAGGTATTTTAATATGGCCAGGTGTTTGAATATCTCATGCGTTTTTTTGTCAGGCATACTTATTTTATTTCTGATTCCAAAGCCCATGCCTTTCACGTCATACCCGATTTTATTTTTTGCGTTTGATAAGGACAGGACAAGCGAACTCAGTCGGTCCTGGTACCTCATTCCAATTAAAACATCAAATTTTTCTTTGTTTACCATGGAAAGCAGGCCTAGTGCTGAAGCTATTCTTTGGACAAATGGAGTTTTGTTATAGCTGAGCCATAGCGGATTTATTGTTTTTATTTCATCAAAAAGTTTCAGTCCGTCGAGCACTTCTTTTCCTGCGTGACTCAGGTATGCGGTAATATGCGCCTTGTTAAAGTGCTTTCTTAACTCAAAAAAAAATGGGGATGCAAGTACTGCATCCCCTATATTATCGGTCTTGACAACGCCAATCTTCAGGTCCTTTTCGTTTTTAATTTGCATACTTAGCCTTTTACTGAAAAATTCATTATTAAAGCATCATGGCTGCTATTTTTAAAGTGTCTGGCGGCTCCCTTAAAACAACTTAATATTAGCCGCCAATATACAAAAAAAATCGCGGCCATGATAGTTGACTTCTTAATCGAGGAATCCTTTCAGGTTTTTAGCTCTTGCAGGGTGTCGCAGTTTTCTCAGCGCCTTTGCCTCAATCTGCCTTACCCTTTCTCTTGTAACCTTGAATATCTTTCCTACTTCTTCAAGGGTATGCGGCACACCGTCGCCTATACCGAACCTCAGCCTCAATACTTCTGCTTCCCTTTCTTTGAGGCTGTGCAACACTTTTTCTATCTGTTCCTTTAAAAGCACGTTTACAGCTGCCGAGGCAGGCGAAATTGCTTCCTTATCCTCGATAAAATCCCCGAGGTTTGAGTCTTTTTCCTCTCCTATTGGGGTTTCAAGCGAAATAGGATGCTGGGATATTCTTAATACCGCCCTTACTTTTTCAATCGACATGCTCATTTTCTTGCCGAGTTCCTCGGGCTTCGGCTCCCTGCCGAACTGCTGGACAAAAACCCTGGCCACCTTATTGAGCTTGTTTATTGTCTCAATCATATGCACGGGTATCCTTATTGTCCTTGCCTGGTCGGCTATTGCCCTTGTGATTGCCTGTCGTATCCACCATGTCGCGTACGTGCTGAACTTATATCCCCTCTTGTACTCAAACCTTTCAACTGCCCTCATTAATCCTATATTTCCCTCCTGTATTAAATCCAAGAATGACAGCCCCTTATTAAGGTACTTTTTTGCAATACTTACGACGAGCCTCAGGTTCGCCACCACAAGCTCTTTCCTGGTCCTGCGCGCCTCTTCCATATTTCTGCGTATCACGCTTGCGAGCTTCTTCAAATCTTCTTTTTTCATGTCAATTATTTCTTCTTCTTTGTGAATATTGCTTAATATCGTCTTTACCTTTTCAAGCTGCCTTTTTATTTCGGGCTTGTTTATCCTGGATTTTTTCATGAACTTCTGCAGGTCGTTTTTATTTTTGAGAAGTATCTTGATCTCGAACATTTTTTTGCCGAGCTTGTTTTCAACCTCTGCCTGCTCTTTCTCTTCCTTGTATATCTTTTCGACAATATTAAGGGTCTTTTTGGCAATTATATTTATCTGCTCATTGTTCAGCTTGAGCATATGCAGGTAATCTCTTTTCTTCTTTTTATAGGTCTCAAGCCTTTTGTTTATCTTTGCCTTTTGCCCGGGTTTCATCCTTGTGTTTTTCAGCTTTTCTTTCAGGCCCTCGACTTCCTTTTCCATTTTCTCAGCCTGCATGATGTACTTATCAAATCTTTCCTGAAGCCTTTTTTCAATGGAAGGCGGTATGTCTCCTTCGAGTTTTGTTTTTATTATGTCGGTTATCTTTATTGTGCCTTTTTTTAGGTCGTCGTTTATTTTTTCAAGCTCTTCAAATCCTATCTTCGTGTCGAACAGCGCGTCCTTGACGTTAATTTCGGCTGTCTCGATTTTTTTCGCGAGCCTTACCTCGTCTTCCCTTCTTTCAAGAAGCGGCACCTTGCCCATCTCGTGCAGGTACATCTGCACCGGATCGGCAGAAAAACCTTCATCGTCCAGGAACTCCATTTCCTCTGTTTTTTCAGTCGCCTTTGTAGATAACAGCTTGTCTATCTTGCCCTCTTCCCTGATTTCAATATCCATCTCGTCCATTATGTTCAGCATGTCATCTATGTCTTCTACGGATGTGAAATCACCGGGCAGGGAGTCGTTCAGTTCCTCGTATGTCAGAAACCCTTTCTCTTTGCCTTTTTTTATCAATTCCTGCACTTCGGGCAAATTTTTAAGATTTTTACTCAATTTTTCCACCTCTTGTGCGAAATAATTTTTGAAATTCCTGTTTTTGTTTCAAATAATCTTCAAGCTCTTTCATGTTGCTCTGCTTTTCAGCTTCCTTTATCTTTTCGTTCAGGACATTTATCTGAACATTTATCTTTTCCCTGCTTAGTCTTTCAAAGCAGTCGTCTATTATCTGCATGCTGCTTTCAGTATTATTCTTTTTTTTAACTTGCTTGCCGGAACCTTTCTCTTCGTTCTCAGCGATCAGTGCCGCTATTATTTTATTTGCCTCTTCCTTGTCTATATAATCTGCCTCAATATTTTCCAAAATTTGTGTTTCACCGTTTTTAAAATATTCCTCTATCTTTTTTAATATCTCAGCATAAAGTTTATTTTTAAATTCATCATACGATATTTCCATAAGTTCTCTTTTGCTGGTAATGTGCTTTAATATAAGGTACTCGTCTTCTTTGCCAAAAGCGCCAAGCGCCGATCCGAGAAGCATTTGCTCAGCCATTATTATGCCTTTTTCCTTCATACCGAGTTCCTGCGGCATAGTCTGTTCTATGGCGGTCACCCTCTGGGTATCCTTTTTCAAATATGCATTTATTATTTCTTCGGACAACCCTAGTTTTTCAGCTGTCTTTCTTACGGCCTGGTTTCTTACTACAAGGTTATCCGTCTTATCAAGAATTGCCATAATATCCTTGATAACCTTCTCTTTGTAATAAGCGTTCTTTATATCTCCTTTTTTTGCAAGGTAATCAAGCTTAAAATCAATGAAAGGTGTTGCATTCTTGATATACCCGGAAAGCGCCTCCACTCCGAATTTCTTTATGAAATCATCCGGGTCCTTGCATCCCTCAAAATGCACAACCGAGCATTCTATTCCTTCTGTAAACAGTATCTCTCCGCCTCGTACTGCGCCTATGACCCCTGCATCATCCATGTCGTACATCATTACTATTTTATTGACGTACCTTTTCACGAGCTTTGCCTGCTCCTGAGTCAGGGCTGTGCCCAGCGTGGCTACTACATTTTTTACTCCGTGCCTGTAAAGAGCTATTGCGTCCATGTAGCCTTCGACAACCACTATAAAATCTTCTTTATATTTTCTGGCATTATTCAGGTTATAAAGGTTCCTGCCTTTTATATACATTTCAGTTTCTTTAAGGTTAATGTACTTTGGCAGCGAGTCATCAAGAACCCTGCCGCCGAAGGCAATTATCTCAGCGTAAACGTTGAATATCGGGAACATCAGCCTTCCCCTGAAAACATCCATAATTTCGTTATCCCTGCGCTGGCACATGCCTGATTTTAATATCAACGTATCATCTTTTATTTTTTCTTTCAGCAGGTTGTAAAGTGCGGAATACTGCTTTGGTGAGTAACCAAGTTGGAATTCCTCTATGGTACCGTTGTCTATCTCTCTTTTTTTGACGTAACTGGTAACTTCCTGGTTCCCTGCCATGTTTTTTCTAAAAAAATCCATGGCTATTTTATATATCTCGGCAAACTTGTCCTTTAAATCTGCTTTTTGTCCGCCTTGAATGAAATCAAGCTCTATATTTGCCTTCCTTGCCAGCAGTCTTACGCTTTCAATGAACGTTATATTCTCTATCTTTTCTATAAAAGAAAAAACATTGCCTCCTGCTCCGCAGCCAAAACAGTGAAAAATCTGTTTTTCAGGGCTCACTATAAATGAAGGCGTTTTTTCCTGGTGAAAAGGGCAAAGCCCTTTGTAGTTGCTTCCGGTTTTTTTTAGCGCGAGCCTCTCGGAAACAACGTCAACAATATCGTTTGCGTTTTTAATTTCTTCTATTTTTTCCGGAGAAATCAAATTTGCTCCTCCGTTTTCATTTATTGCTGTTTATTATTTTATTCAGTGCCTGTAAGACTCTTTCTTTATCTTCCTCAGTATATGTCTTTGGGCCTTTGATCTTTGCCGGCTTGCCTTTTTTACTTCTTCTGATTCTTTTTTCTATATGAAGCTCCTGCATTTTTGCATCTAGATCTTTCTCGCTCAATATCCTGCCCCTGGAATTGATTACATGTACCCCTTTTCCTGCCAGGAAAACCCCGAGACCGGTATCGTTTGTTACTGTTATATCACCCTGTACCGCCAGATTCATAATTTTTATATCGGTTTCCTGTTTCCTGTTGTCCACAATTATAACCTGTGCTTCTTTCAGCCCGGGTTTTTCAGAAAAGTGCGCTACGCTCATAACCACTACAACTTCAATGCCGTTTTTTTTCCCTGCTTTTATTATATCTTCTTTTACCGGCTGGGCGTCTCCGTCAATTATTATTTTCATCTATCGTTTAAATCTGATGAAGCCTGAAGTCTCATATATCTTTAATTTTCCTGCCTGCTTTTCAATCTCGTCAAAAAGTATATTCATACCCAGGCTGTCCGATGATATGTGCCCGGCTATAACTGCGTTCAAGTTTGCTTCCTCGATTGCCTTTTTATGGTCCGCCGAAAAATGCATACCTACCACAGTATCGACTCCTGCAAGAGAAAGCCTTTTATAAATATCTTTTGGCCCCTCGGTCCCGCCTGTCATATCCACAAAAATCTTGCCTGCTTTCCTTTTTTTGTCGCCGACAAGTACGATAGGTTCCAGGCCGCGCCTGGAATATTCCTGGTATTCGGGCTCCTGCATGAGCATATCTATTATGTCTCCGACTGTTCTGGGTTTTTCAGAATCGAATTTTTTTTGTAGGTAAGTTGCGACGCAGTTGTCGGCAGGGGTATGGGCGTTCATTATTGAAATATTTAAAAGCTTTGCCGCGTCATAAGTCCTGTAATGGTTTGCAGGCATTACCTTTTCCGCAACTTCCCTTTTCCTCTTTGATGTCATGTCCTCTGCTGCGGAAATTGCCACACCGAATTTTTTAAATATGTCTGCCTGCATGTCCATGACATCATAAAAATTCGCGTATGCTTTTCCCTCTGGATGGTGCGCAAATACGAGGTCTATTTTTTTGCCTTTTTCCTTCAGCCTGTCTGCCAGCAGTATCTCGCCTATTTCCATGTCAATACCGACAAGTATTGTCTTTATTTCCTCTTTTGTGTCAAAAATGATCCTTGTATCCGCGTACGGGTTTTCAAGCTTTTCTGTGTCGAAATACTTTTTTTCCTTATCGGACAGCGAGTTATAGCTTTTTCCCTCGTTTTTCAGGAAATCCTTTACTTCTTTCTCTCCCCTTGGATCGTTTTTAATTCCGAACATATATGCTATTTTATAAATTTTTGCCAGCTTCATTTTTTATCTCCTTAAGAGTCCCTTGATTTTGCCGAGTGTCAACAGCTAAGCCAAAATCTTACGGAATTTTATACCCGCTCAAGTACCGAGCTTGCCGAGAGTTAAATAGTCCTTTGGACTATTTAACGGTTAGTCCCATAGAATATTTATAATATTCAAGCTACCCTGAAGCGGTATTAATAGCGCTTTTTTACCTTACAGAACTGAAACAAATCTGTTTCCCTTGATTAAAAACCGCCATTTCTTATCCAATCCCTGGGTAATGCCTATCCTTCTTGTCGCTGAAATTATCTGTTTGCGCATTTTTTCGTATGAAACCAGGTATATCTCACTGCCTGTCAGGTCCTTACCGTTTTCTGCTTTTCCGATATTCATGGCTTGAGTCAGCTTTCCCGGGCCGTTTGTCAATATTTTAATATCGCCTGTTTTCCTATTTTTCTTCATTTTGTCTATTCCTGACACAGGCTCGAGCGCCCTGACTAAAACAGCTCCTGCAAGGCCTTCTTTTTCAGTGACTATATTGAACAAATAATGGTTGCCGTAGCAAAAGTACACATAAGCAAATCCTGGAGGGCCGAACATTATTGAATTTCTTTTTGTTTTCCTTCTATAAGCATGGCTTCCTGGGTCATTTTGGCCTCTGTAAGCCTCCACTTCCACAATTTTGCCGGCAAGTACTGCCCCTTTATATATCCTTACCAGATATTTACCAAGTAATTTTTTTGCGACTATCAGGGTGTTTTTATTAAAGAAATTTCTTTTTAGTTTTTTAAATTTCAATGATTTAGAAATAAACCCTTCCCTTAAGTTTTTGGCAGTGCTTCTTTTACGATCGCATTTACTTTATTACCGTCGGCTTTGCCTTTGACTTTCGGCATTACTTTTCCCATAATTTTTCCCATATCTTTCATTGTCACGCTGCCGAGCTCTTTTATTGCCTCTTCAGCGATTTTTTTTATTTCTTCGTCGCTGAGCTGCTCGGGCATATACTGCTTTAAAATCTGCAGTTCTGCTTCTTCCTTTTCCACTAGGTCCGGCCTGTTTCCTTTTTTAAAGCTTTCTATGGATTCGTTATGGGATTTGGCAATTGAAAAAATTACTTCACCTATTTCCTCATCGGTTAAGGTTTTGCCTTTTTTTATCTCGGTATTGGTAATTGTTGTTTTAATCTGCCTAATTGTGCTGACTTTTATTTCCTGTTTTGCCTTTAAGGCTGTTTTCAGGTCGTCATTCAGCTTATCAAGTAAACTCATCTTTTAATTTTTTTCTTCTTTCTTTTCTTGTTGGCAGCCCACATTTTCTGTTTTCTTTTTACGCTGGGCGGCTCGTAATATTCCCTTTTTTTCATTTCCTGGAGAATACCTGCATCCTGTACTTTCTTTTTGAAGCGTTTCATCGCGTCATCAAGGTTTTCATTTTCCTTAATCAAAATCTCTGTCATATAAAAATCTTCCCTCCTCTTAATAAAAATGGAATTTGAAAAACAATAATACTTTTAACTAATAATTATATTGTGAAAATCTGATTTGTCAAGTTTTTATTTAACTTTTTTTAGAATCGTCTTATTTTAAAGCATTAAATTACATCCAGGTGTCAATTGGAAAAACTTGTTTCAAAATGATAACTTTCCATTTGATATCACATACTAAAGCCTTTTTAATTGTAACTAAGGCTGCTTTTCACTACTTTTTCGATGTGTGGAAAGGAGGAGTATGTGGCTGATATTATTATTGTAACCGTGTATGTACTGCCTTTTTTCAAATATTTACCAGCGTACTCAGGTGGTATTTTCCATTTGATTGAATTGTTCCCTATTTCAAGCTGCAATTTATCGCAGACTTCCAGGATATTTTTTTCTGTTTCTACTTCTATAGTGGCATAGCTTTTTTCAGTAAGGAAAAATTTGAAATTGTATGAATCATCCTGCAATTTGTCCTTTTCCACCTTGAAATTAATGATGTCGCTTCCAATCCAGAAGTATTGCGCCGAATTCTTGTCAGATACAAATACCTGCCCGTAATGCTTATATATAGCTATGCCAGTAGGGCTTTCAAACTCGTAGTCGTTCACACCGTGCTGACCGAAAGAAGTTATATAAAATAAATCAGGCGAAAACTTGTGCACCTGTGAGTTCATCTTATCGACCACATATATGTTTCCGTAATAGTCCTGCGCTATTGCTGTTATCAGGACTTTCTTGCCAAGCAGCCCGTCCACCCTTATCGCACGGCTCAGGTTTCCATTCAGGTCAAATTTTTGTATCCTTGTATTGTTTCCATCTATCAAATAAATATAATCAAAATTATATCCGCTGTACCTGTCGTTCTTGTCACACACTGTCAACCCCTGCGGTCCCGAAATTCCTTTTGCCTTGTCTATGGCATATAAAAATCCGCCGGATTTATCGAAAATCTGTATCCTGTTGTTCCCTGTGTCCGAGACATAAATTCTGCCCATTGAATCAAGCGCCACATAAGTAGGGCTGTTGAATTGCCCGTTATCAGAGCCCAGCGTGCCTATTGTTCGTATAAACCTGATTTTCTTGCCGTCATTAAAAAGCCTGACTATCCTGTTATTGCCTGTGTCTGCAACGTATATGTCGCCGTATTCGTTGCAGGCAATGCCTATAGGGTGGAAAAACTCGCCGTCGTCGTGCCCTTCTTTCCCGAAAATCGCAAGCGAATGCATGGAAGGATTGTAAATTAATTCGGAGTTCCCTGAATTTACGCCGTACACTGTCAGCTGCCAGTCGTCCCTGCCTTCGTTGATTTTACCGTAATCGACCAGTAGCTTTGTGGCAGCAAGTCCCTGCGGGTCGTTGAAATATGTCCTGTTGCCCAAAAAAACTTTCAGCCAGAAAGGAGTTCCCCTGTGTATGCCGAAAGGCGTATGCCAGAAACTCGGGTATGTAAGGGTTGTAGGTTTGTCCGTTATTATTTCCGGCTTGTCCTCGTCAGGCTCCGGGGTTGGCGAAAGCTGCTCAGCGGCATGAATATTTACTACTGTTGATAAAAAAACCAGTATTATTAAGTATAATATTTTTTTCATAGTCCCGCCTAAAATTTTATGTCCAGATCCGCGAAATTTACATTATCCCTGTTTTTTATGCTGATGCTTATGTTTTGGTTTTCGAAATTTACGCTTTTACCGGTGACTGTTCCTATAAGCCCGCCGAGCAAAACATCGGATGGCCAGTGGGCGTTTTTATAAATTCTTGCAATGCCGCATAAGAACGCCGCAGGGTAAGTGATATAGCCTATATTATAGTTATCGCCTATTATAGTTGCCCATGCAAAAGCTGCCGTGGTATGGCCGGAAGGCATAGAGCTGTCCGCAAAAGAAAACATTTTATAGACATACGGCGAGCTTGAAACAGACGGCCTTTCCCTGCCTACGACGACTTTTGCCACATATGCTATCGCACCGCTTACTAAAACGGCTTCCACAACTTTTCTGGCGTTTTTTCTTTCATTGTCGCCGCCAAAAGCAAAAAGCAGGGAATCTCCTGCCAGTACGTAAAGTCCGTCTCCAAAATTATTTAAAACGTTCATTGCGTTATCGTTAAAGTTGTTTTTGCCGGCCTCTATTTCATGGGAAAAATATTTATCATTGACCATAAGCAGGTCCGTGGCTATGGCCGTACCGGCGGCGATTTCAAGGCTTTTTACCGGGTCTGCAGTGATGCTGCTTCCCAGGTTTACAAAATCATCAAAAAAAATCTTGTTTATAAGGCTTTCATCGGCATATGTGCTGGCGCAGATAATCAGGCTTGAAAAAATTAATATAAAAACAAATTTTAATTTTCCGGGCATGCTCTGGCTCACCTGTAAAGGCTGTTTTCCTTTATATACTTGCACACTTTTTCCCCCAGCTCTGCTGTACACCCCTCGCCGTTTCTTATTTTTACCCTTAGGTTTGAGGATGAAATATGTATAAGGTCCGTATGGGCCCAGTATATTACGTTTGCCATGTTGCCGTATTTTTTTACTATCATTTCCTTTGTGTAGTATTCGCGCGGAAATATGATGAAGTCAACAAGCTTTAATATCTGTTCGTGGTCCTTCCACATGTCTATGAGGTAAAAGGCGTCTGTGCCTATGAGGAAGAATATTTTTTTATCCGGAAACTCATTTTTAAAATATTTTATCGTGTCTATGGAATATGAAATCGTTTTTTGCGCTATTTCATAATCGGAAAAAACAAAATCCTGGTCTTCCTCTATCAGGAGCTTCACCATATCCGCCCTGTGGCTTGCGTCGAGCACGTTCCTGGGCTCCTTGTGAGGAGGCAGATAGGACGGGATAAAAAAGACCTTCTGCAGGCGGAATTCTTTTTTGGCTGCCATTGCAAGCCTTAAATGGCCTATATGAGGCGGATTGAAAGTGCCTCCGAAGAGCCCTATGTTTTTTTCTTCACTCACGTATTTGTCCGTTCCCGAATATAATATATTTTTCAGATGTAAGTTCACGCAGCGCCATGGGCCCCCTTACGTGCAGTTTCTGGTTTGATATGCCCATTTCTGCCCCGAGGCCAAACTGGTTGCCGTCAGTGAACCTGGTGGACGCGTTCACAAAGCAGGCAGCCGAGTCGACTTCATTTAAAAACCTCATGGCATTCGTGTAGTCCTGCGTAACAATCGCGTCGGAATGGTGCGAGCCGTAGCGGTTGATGTGGCTTATTGCCTCGTCAAGGCTCCCGACAACTTTTACAGAAAGTATCAGGTCCAGGTATTCCGTGGACCAGTCCTCTTCCGTGGCATCCTTTATATCCTTTAATATTTTCTTCGTCTCTTCGTCTCCCCTTATTTCCACCTTTGCCTTTTTAAATTCCTCGTATACATAAGGCAGAAATTTTCTTGCTATATTTTTATGCACAAGCATGGTTTCCATTGCGTTGCACACAGCTGGCCGCTGCACTTTCGCGTTGTAGCATATTTTCACAGCCATATCGATATCCGCTGTCTCATCCACAAAAGTATGGCATATGCCTTCGTCATGCCTTATGACGGGAATCAGGGAATTTTCCTCTATGAACTTTATCAGGCCTTTTCCGCCGCGCGGTATTATGACATCGATGTACTCTTTCAGCTTTACCATGTGCGTGATGGATTCCCTGTCGGTATTGTCAATGACCTCTACTGCCCCTTCAGGCACTCCTGCCTTTTTAATTCCTTCCCTTATAAGCTGGGTTATTATAATGTTTGAGTTGATTGCGTCCGAACCGCCGCGTAATATTATCGCATTGCCTGATTTTATGGTCAAAGATGCGGCTTCTGTGCACACATTCGGCCTTGCCTCAAATATAAACCCGACCACGCCCAGGGGCATGCGCATCCTGCCTATTTTAAGGCCGTTTGGCACTGTCCATGCCTGGGTTATCTCGCCCACCGGGTCCTTTAAAGCTATCACATCGTTCATGGACTTTATCATTTCATCTATGCGCTTGTCGTTTAAGGTCAGCCTGTCCACAAGGGCCTTTGGCATTTTTTTCGTTTCAGCCGCTTCTATATCCTTTTTGTTTTCTTTTTTTATCTTTTCCCTGTTTGAGTCGACAGCGGAAATAATATTTTTCAGCGCCTGATCCTTGGCTGCGGTGGTCAGCTTGACCATTTCCCTGCTTGCCTCTTTTGCCGACCTGGCCTTCTGTATAATTGCCTCTTTTAAATCCACAAAACACCTCTCTTAAAAAAACTCCTCAATTACGCTGTTTGAAAGTAAAAATCCTTTTTTTGTCAGGCTTATATTTTCTCCGCGTTTATTGATTAGCCCTTTTTCCGTGAAATTGTCTATTATCTTACAATATTTCCCGTAAAAATCAATTTTAAAAATCCCGGCAAATTCCTGCAGGTTTATGCCTTCTTTTTTGCGTAAACCAAGCATTATATAGTCTTTTTCATATTTTATATCGTCGTATTCGTCTTTTTCTGCTGTCGTGTCCTGATTGCTGTTTATTTTTTTTATATATTCTGCAGGGTCGTCAATATTCTTGTACCTGACTTTATTTTTAAAGGACGCTGCGCCGGCGCCTATGCCTAGGTACTCTCCCATGTTCCAGTAATTCAGGTTATGCCTGCACTCGTATCCCTGTTTTGCAAAATTTGAAATCTCATACTGCAGGTAAAGGTTATTTTCCAGCATATTTATTGAGTCCGTGTACATTGATTCCATTTCCTCGTCTTCAGGCAGGCTTATTGATTTTGCCTGGAGCAGCTCAAAATATTCCGTTTCCTGGTACACGGTCAGCATGTAAAATGAAATATGCTTTGGGTTGAGCCCTATGGCTTTTTTTATGTCGCTTAGGACATCTTCTTCTTTTTCGCCAGGTATTGCGTACATTAAATCAATACTGAAGTTGCTGATACGCTTTTTAATAATTTCAGCTGCTTTATAGGCTTTGTCCGCGTCGTGCACCCTGCCGAGCTTCTTTAAAAACCCGTTGCTGAAGCTCTGCACACCCAGGCTCACCCTGTTCACATAGGTGGACAGCAGGCTTATTTTTTCTTCACTTACTGTTTCAGGGTTTGCCTCTATTGTTATTTCCTCGAATGATTTCCTGCTGACAATTGAAAACAGCCCTGAAAAAAAGCTGTCGAGCTGTTTTACCGAAAGGAAAGTGGGCGTGCCGCCGCCTATGTACATGGTTTTGAAATTCAGGCCTGCTTTTTCCGTATTTACCCTTAGCTCCTTTAATACAGCGCTTAAATAATCGTCTATCAGGTAAGCCCTGTCGTCATAGGAGCTGAAATCGCAGTAAGCGCATTTTTTTATGCAAAAAGGAACGTGGACATAAAGGCCGGGACCGTTTGGTTTTGTTAATTGATTGTTATCCAGATTTTCCATATTTTCATCCTGGGATATTTATTTTTAATAAAATGGCTGCGTTTTTGGAGTCCCTGGCGGCTTTTTCGCCAATGGCGGAAAAAACGCAGCCATTTCGTTAATTTATTTAATTATTGCCGCTGCAGGCGTTGATGTGTTCCCTTTTGTGTCCGGCAGGATAATCTTATAATGCCTTATTATCCTTATCCTGTCAGGTGGCCAGTACACGAGCCAGGCCTTGCCCCTTAAATATTTATAGGGCAAAAACCCCCAGAACCTGCTGTCGTCTGAATTGTCCCTGTTGTCTCCCATTACAAAAAACTCATCCTTGGGCACTACCACTGGCCCGTAATTGTCCCTGTTGTTTGCATTTGCCGGATAAGTGTTCATGTCTTTATGAAAAACATAAGGCTCATCCAGTTTTACGCCGTTTACATATACAATCTTGTCCTTTACTTCTATTGTGTCGCCCGGCAGGCCAATGCAGCGCTTGATGAACATCAGGCTTGGATTTTTAGGATACCTGAAGATAACTACCTCTCCTCTTTTTGGCTGTGTAAATTTCAGTATTGTTTTGCCGGAAAACGGAAGGTTTGTGCCGTAGATAAACTTATTCGCTATTATGTGGTCGCCTATGAGCAAAGTGTCTTCCATTGAAGAAGACGGTATCTTAAAAGCCTGTATAATAAGCGCCCTTATTATTGTCGCGATTATTATCGCCTCAAAAGCCGGCTCTACCCAGTCCCTTATTACGTTTGTTTTCGGGAGTTTATACACAAAGGCAACCAGTATTTCCCCGATTGTCAGGAGCACGAATAAACCCCAGAATATTATTTCTGTCTGGTCCATATTTTCTCACCTTTCGTAAAAAATTTGCAAAGTTATATATATAATTAAAAACATAAAAAAGCAAGGATTATTATATCCATAGTTTTGTCTTGTTCTTAAAAAAATTATTGTATATAATATTTTAGTAAAATGTTTTAGGTTGCAAAAAGGAGCATCATAAATGTATCCCATCCTTGGTTACATCGGCAATTTAACAATCCGCACTTACTGGGTCATGGTAATAACAGGCATAATCGCAGGCTGCATTGTGCTTTATAAGAACATAAAGGGCTTTAATCCCGAAAAAAAATCCAGGTTACTGTTGTTTTTTTTCCTGAGCTTTATCCCCATGGTTATCGGCGCCAGGGCAGGCTGTGAACTGGAATCTATAATCCGCGGGGTACCGGTATGCATGCCTTCTGCGCTGTCCATAATAGGCCCGGTCTCTTTATGGTGGGGTCTGGTATTGGGCGTATTGGTAGATTTACCGTTGGGAGCCTTGATAAAAGTAAACCCGGTTGAGGCCGGTGATTTGTTCGCGCCTTCTGTCGCGATCGCGGGTTTTTTTACAAGGATCGGCTGCCTTTTTAACGGCTGCTGCTTCGGCAATCCGTGCCCGGCAAATTATGCTTTCGGCACTTACTTTTCCATTTACTCTTACGCAGGGAATATTTACCCTGACAAACCGCTTTATCCCACCCAGCTTTTCAGCGCTTTTTCTTTTCTTGTCATTTTTTTCATCCCGCATTTTCTGAAAAAAAAGACGTTTGACGGCGAAGTAATGACGGTTATGGCTTTTTTTTATTCCATATCGAATTTTTTCATAGAATTTTTCAGGTACCATGAGGTTCCTGCTGTCCTGTCCATCTCGCAGATATTCAGCATAATAATATTTGCGGCGAGCATAATATGTTATTTGATTTTTAAGTCTAAATTCAAACGCGTTTAACTCATTCGTCAAATACGCCAAGGAGAATATGTGGCCTATGCAAATTATGATGTTATAATCTTGGGCGCCGGCATTGCCGGCATGTCTCTGGCAAGGGAGCTGTCTGGCCGGGATTTTAAAATCCTCCTTATAGATAAGAAAAAAAACGCGGGCGATGTACCCTATAATTCCTCCGGCAGTTTCATGAATCCGCGTCACTGGCGCCTGCCGCAGAACATATTAAACCCGATTAATAAATGTTATTTTGCGTCAAAAAACTTTCACACGATAAAATCAGGCAGGGCCGCCGCTTATATCATCGACAGGAAAAAACTGCTTTTTTTCCTGGAAAGCCGTGCAAAAAAAAACAAGCGTTTAAGCATTGAGTACAGCGCCCAGATAAAAAGCGCCGAGATCCTTGACGGGAAAATCCAGAGCGTCTCTTACTCCAAAAACGGCGCGGTTGTAAAAGCTTCCGGGCTGATATACGCGGACTGCTCCGGACCGGGAATGGTTTTAGGCGCCAGGGCCGGCCTTATAAAACCTGCGCCTGTAAACGCGTTTGGCATCGAATATATGGTGCGCCTGAAAAAAGGCGCTGATGAAGTGGATTTTTTTATGGGCGAAGGCCTGCCCGGAGGCTACGGCTGGATTTTCCCTGTCGACAAAAAAAGGGCCATTATCGGCTGCTGCACACTGATAAAAGAAGAAGCCGCGAACCTTGAAAAATATTTAAAAAAACTGCTTGAAACTCCGAGGGTAAAAAGCAGGTGCGCGGATAATAATCCGGAGAAAAGTTTCGCGGTTTTAAAGACCGGGAATCCGCTGAAAAAATTCACCGGCAGGAATTTCATTATGCTGGGTGACTCAGCCCTGCAGGCAAACCCGCTGCTTGGCGAGGGTATCAGGTTCGTCATGGATTCCGCCGTAATGGCAGCGCGATGGATAAGCGTTTCAATAAAAAAACAGGACCTTTTGTTTTTGAAAAATTACGGTTTTGAATGGAAGGAAAAATATTACGAAAAATACAAAATGGCGTTTTTTATGCAGAACCATCTGAAAAAAATCACAAAAAGCGATTCAAAAATGGATAATATCGTTAAATCATTGCAGGATATCAGTGATAATGACCTGTACAGGCTTTTAAGCGCAGACATCAGTTTTCCTTTTTTCATCAAACTTTTACAGGGTTTATTTTAATGGAATCACAATCTGTTTGAGATAATTTAACAAAATATTTGACAAAACTTAATAATTAATATATAATATCTATGCATATAGAAGATTAGTAAGGAAAAAGGTGTTTTTATGGGTATTTTTAAAGGGAAAAAAGGCCTTACTTTTGTAGAGTTAATGGTTGCTTCAGTGATAGGCGCGCTGGTTATTGTAGGAGCGCTTAACCTGATTACAAGTATTTATAAGGGTATTACTACATCAAAGTTAAAAACCTATTCTTTAAACCTTGCTTCCGATGGCCTTGAAACACTGAAATCCTATGGTTATTACGGCCTTCAGCTTACTCCTGATGCCTGCCTGACTGACCTCTACCATCCAAACCTTTCCACGCTTCAAACATGCGGAGGAAACCCTTATTCTGTGAACTCTGTTATTATGGATAATGTTACTTACTATGTTTATTCCTATGCCACCTGCGCTATGCAAAACGCTCAGAATGCGGTTTTACCTGTTTACCAGAGTGCCTGCCCCTGGGACAGCCAGGTAAATATTAAATATATGCATGTAATAGTTGCCTATGTACAGAACAGTATAACAAAAACTACTGATATTACCGGATATCTGTCCCAGAATGATGTCCCTGTCGGCGGCTCGACAATATCAGGCACTGTTACTTTGAGCTCTGGCGGCAATCCGCCCGTATCTTCGACTCCCATGGTATCAACCCAGGGTTCAAATCAATATTTAGCCAATGTCGCATCCAACGGCACTTATACCATAAAAAATGTCCCTGAAGGCACGTATAATATTATTGCTTATGGCGCAGGCCCTTCAAATTATCTGCAGGGAAGCTATGCGAGCAACCCGCTGGCCATTACAAATGTTGCTTCAAGTTATACGGGTGTAAACATATCCTGCCAGACAATTACAGCCGCTACTGCTTATGGACTGATAACCTACAAAAACTGTTCTCAAAACGCGGCTGCAAGAGGCGTGCTTGCCTGGTCAGGCGACGGCTTATCGGTACAGGCAACTACCACAAACTCCGTTCCTCAAAATTTTACGGTTACAAATATTAATGTAGGCACAGTTGGACAGCATATAACATTAAATTTTGCCGACATAAATAATCTAAACCCTGGCTACTCAAACGGAAACGGTATTACAATTTCAGCAGTTGTCGCGCCGGGTGGTACCTTTAATGCCGGCTGTATCCAGCTTTCAAACGGAACACCCGGCACTGCCTCACTCCAGGTTTACGCTTATGACAATCATAATAATGCTTTAAGCGGCATTACCGTCAACCTGACCGGTTCAAACTACATTACTCCCGTTGCTACAAACGCGTCAGGGCTGGCAACTTTTGCCGGTATTCCCCAGGGCTCTTACACCCTGAACGCCGCCGGTACCAACTATATTCCAAACCCTAGTTCTATTCCTTATCCTTTGGCTGTAGGCGCAAATAACCCTGTGCAAAAGATTTACCTTATACCTGTCGGCGCCGTAAGCGGGTATATTTACAACACTTCCAATAACCCCCTGTCAAACGTTCCGGTAAATATAGTTAATGATTACGGGGCCGGGATTGCAGTCGCCCAGGTTTATACAAATTCACTCGGGCAATATCAGTCAGTATCGGTCCCTGTCACAAGCGGCAATGAGGACTGGATCAAGCCGAGCATTAGCGCCCCTATTAACGGCCAGATGTACACATGGTACTCCCCTGCGAGCGGTTATATCAGCGGTATCAGCGTGTCTCTCGGCGGAAGTTCACAAAACAATAATTTCACATTTACCATCGGTTACCAGAGCATTTCAGGCACAGTGCAGATGACCATAGGTGGCAAAAGCACCACGCTGTCAGACGGGGTTATGATAGTAGCCGTTCCCACAGGGAATTCCATCAATCCGCTTGCTTTCAGTTATTCGGGCACAGCGCCTACGCCGGTTGCTGAGTCGAATTATCTCAACCAGAAGTATCCTTATTATGGGACAATCACGACCGGAAACGGCACTTATAGCATTTCTGTTCCGTCCGGCGGCACTTACGATGTGTACGCTTTTTACAGCTCCTGCACCGCGAAGCCCGGGCCGCAGCTGACTCCGACGCCGACTTACCAGAGGTATTATTTAAAATACTCATCCCCTGTATCTCCCGGATCCGCGGCTAATTTTTCATCCCCGTGGTCCACTTATTAGGTGAATTAAAATGAAAAAAAACAATAAAAACCCACAGATTTTCGGCGCCCAAAAAGGCACCACGCTCATAGAGGCAATGATTGTCCTCGGCCTGATAGGCATTGTCACGGTAGGCATGTATAATATGTACAAGCAGGCTGTCTATATGTGGAACTACGGCACTTCGCGCATGGCGCTTTCAAACGAATCAAGGGTTACCATGGAAACTCTTACAAGGTTTATACAGGCCGCAAACGGCGCGAGCATGAAAATATCGCGCTATGACACAAACCAGCCCGTGAACAGCTACATAGCGGCCAAACTGAATGAAACAGTTTATGCGACATCGACGCAGGCCAAATGCTGCGGCGGAAGCAGCAGCTCGGCCATGACCGTGGGCTCGACAAATGATTATGTGTCCATATACCTTTACGGCCATGTGCTTTTTTTAAGCTCGCCTTATTTAAAGCCCGGTACTGATCTTACAAACCCGACTTCAGTCGCGCAGAATACTGCATACCAGTATGTCACGCTTTCGACGCATGTGGATTCTTTGATGTTTGCTTTTGAAAACAGCACGGCAAATCTTGTCGTGGACATTGCCGCCAGGTTTTCCACTTTTCCCCTGGCTGGAATACAGAACAACCCTGTCAAAATATACGCGAAGAAAAAAGTTGTCATAAAGCATCAGGGCTCTGCGGGCTTTTACGCCAATTAACAGATAAGGAGATGATTATAATGAAAAAAAATATTATAAAAACCCCGCCGCCTGCCGGGAAAAAGCAGAGGGGCCAGGTTTTTGTTGCCGTGCTTATAATGGCGGTGGTGCTCAGCCTGATTTCCATGACTTTGCTCCATATTTTCCAGGCAAACCAGACATTGCTCGTGAGGTTCAGCGACATGCAGACAAAGCAGCAGCTTGCGTCTACTGCCCTGGAGCACGCTGTATACAACCTGCAGGGCGGGTCAAACTGGGACACTACTCCCGGCTCACCGGGCTTTGCGTATGATGTATCGTACACAGTGTCAAACCTGGGATGGTATGAACTGAATATAGTAAAGGGCAACCTTTTTATAAAAAATAATTCGCGCCAGGGCGTTACCGATTACAGGACAGTCGGTATAAAGGTAAAAGTAGGCACAACCGGTATGACTTCTCAGTATTTCGGGGTCATAAGGCAAAGCTCGAATAACGGGGTTCTGGTTTCAAACGGTCAGATATTTTCAACGGCCGAGTGCACCAGCAACGCTATCAACAATAACTATTATAACTTTTTCTGGGGTGATATTTACTCGGCAAACCCGAACGATGGCATGTGCTATTACCCTATAATTAATATCGGCAGCGGCAACATAAACCCGCAGCCCTGGCTGCCTGAAGTGTATGCCAAAGGCAACATTTACACGGCAGTTAACGGCGATAACTCAGGCTATGGCTCGACTACTTACACATTCGGCTATGTATACGACGACATGTCTCCTACTGCAAAGAGCCACCCTTATTCGCCAATGGCAATTTCCGGGTCCCTTGACCTCAATTACTGGAAAATGCTTGCGTATCAAAACGGGGCATATTACGGTCCCCAGACAATAGGCGGAGGCGGCACAAACCCTTATTATATTGCCGGGAACTCATTGACCTGGGCCATGACATATGTGCCTACAGCCATAGTCAACAAGCTTAACACTTTGTCTCAAAGTTCAGTTGTTTTTATTGACACAACAGACGCCCTGCCTGAAAGGAACACAGGAAATATTAACACATATAACGGTACGACATCTTCAAGCGCTGCAAATACCATTCAGATATTTGGCACAAATACCACATATGAATACTGGACAGCGGGATATTTATTTGTAAATGGCCCGCTGATACTTACCGGCAACAATCCCTCCAGGAATAACGGCACACCTGTGCCGAGCGTGACCGGAGTGGTGCCGCCTGACAATTATTACGCGCCGCAGGCCTCTGACTCATACCACTATACATGCGGCACAGCCGGGACAAGCTGTTACCTGGCCAATGTAAAGCATAACGGGTTCATATACGTAAACGGCCAGCTTGCAATAAGCGGTGCGCAGCAGACAGATGTATGCATTTACGGCCAGATTTTTCTCGACCAGTATGGCTCGATAGACGCAACAAACACAGGCACAAACCAGCCGACACTCGAGGTATATTTTAACGACAGCCTGAACGCCCTGAGCTACGCGGGCAACACCATTCAGGTCGTTACTTTTAACGAGCTTACCTGGCTCATACCCGCTTTTACCGGTACCCCTGTTTTTTAATTAAATGCGCGCAATAAAAACAGGTCTTTTTTCCAAATTCCCGGAACTTTTGTTTTATTCAATGCTTTTTGTGCTGCTTTTATTCTCTGGCCGTATTTATGACCAGTACCAGCTGGCAAAATCCTCAGCTTTTATATTCTTCCTGTTATCGTTCCTGTTGATAACTATTTTTGCAAAAATACACATCGTATTTAAGCCTGCATTAATTGCATTTATCTTGTTTTTTTTATGGCTCATGAAAGGCATTCTTACAAGCAATTTAAACCCGCAGTTTTATTACGTGCTTACCCTGTGTTCTTCCGCGGCTTTTTTGGCCCCTTTATATATAAAGCCGGATATAAAGAAATTCCTCGTATTTATAAACGCCCTGGTTTTTTTCCCTGCCTTATACGGCCTTATCCAGCTTATACTCGGCCAGATGAGGCCCTTTTCTTTTTTCGGGAACCCTATTTTTTTCGGCGAATTTTTGATGCTGAATCTGCCGCTTTTATTTGTATCTTTTTATTATTTTAGGGAAAACAGGATGGCTGTTTTTATAAACATCATGTTTTGCCTGCCTGTAATGATGCTTACGCTCTCCCGCGGCGTATTCCTGTCCTTTCTGGTATCCCTGGTATTTTTGCTCTATTACCTTTTCAAAAACAGCCTGATTGACCTTAAAAAATTCAGGTTTTCAAAAACATATCTTGCCTTCAGCGCTGTGCTGGTTATATACATGCTTACCGTGCCTGCCGTATTCAGGTCGATCGAAGCCGGTTTTAAAAGGACGACTATTGTTTTCAAAGCCGGCGAAAGCGCGCTGAAAAACAGGATTCTGATGTCGCAGACAGCTCTTGAAATGATAAAGGATTCCCCCTTGAACGGGCTGGGAGTCGGGGCCGTGAAATATTATTACCAGAAAGAACAGGCTAAACTGCTGGATAATGAAAATTACAATTACGTGCAGACGTCTTATATTCACAACGATTATCTTCAGCTGGCGTCGGAGCTTGGCATTACCGGCATTTTATTGTTTGCGGCATTTTTTCTGCTGCTTTTCTTCAGTTTTGACAGGGTGTCACCCTATATGCCCGACGAAAAATATGTTTTTGTCCTTGCGCTTTGCGCCTCGGTCATAGGCATACTTGTTGAAAGTTTTTTCAATTTCCCTCTTTTTATAATGCCGGGCGCTGCTTTTTTCTGGATTTATTGCGGAATGATTTACTCTTTTATAAACACCCAGGAGGACTCTTTTAAATCCGGTGCGGTCGCGCATAAAATCCTGTCAGTTGCGGCTGTTTTATTGCTGGTCCTGGTTTTATTCCGGGTTCCTTTTGATTTTATATCGAACTTTCACCTGAAATACGCGATGAATAAGGATATCAAATACATACCGGGCCATGATATTCCGTACAAGAGGGCTGTATCCTTTAACCCGCGCAATTTTTATAACTACGCTTACCTCGGCGTTTCCTACGCCAACTCCAGGGAATATAAGGAAGCAATAGAAGCCTATAAAAAAGCGCTTGACATTTATCCTTACTCTCCGGACATGCTGTTTAACTTGGGCATGGTATATAAAATGGCAAAGGATTATAAAACGGCTGAAAAATACCTGAAGGATTCCATTGATTTATACCCGGGTTTTGCCATGGCGCATCTTCAGCTGGCAAAACTGTACATAGACGAAAAAAACCAGTCTGAATCAAGCAAGGAATTTTTCCTTGCAAATAAATACGGGATGCCCGTCGAGGAGCTGGATAACAAGCTGATACTGTTCAAGGAAGTTACTAAATGAAAAGCCCCCGGCTTTTCCGAGGGCTTTAAAAATCTTTTGCAGCCGCACCCTTTACTGGTGCGCACCTTTACATGCGCCTTTAAAATTTATATTTTATACGAATATCCTGTTTATTATGAAATCTGCGTTTGTCGTGCCGAAAACCCTCTGCACCTGCTGGTCCTCTTTTACTATCTTCCTTACCATTTCCTTTGCCACGTCGTAATTGCGCTCAGTGTAAAACAGTATTGTGTCCCTTGCCTCTGTAGGCTCTGCCTGGGCCACGTAGCTTAAAAGCAGTTTCACGTTGTTTTCAACGCTCTTTATGACGCAGTATTTTAAAAGCACGTTTATCCTGCGCTTGCTCATCTTCGGCCCTGGCCCGAGCCCGTTTACCGAGTTAAACAAAAAGTCCATATAGTCCTGTACTGCCTGGTCCCTTGACGCCGCGTCCACAAGCTGTGAGGATATTACCATGTTGAATTTCTTGTCCTCGCCTGTCCACTTGACCTGCGCCTTTTTCTCAAGCTTGCCGGTATAATCGCCCATAAAAGTGCCTTCGTTTATCTCTCCTCGGTAGTTGTATATGGAGTCTTTTGCGATGTACATTCCTACTGCCTTGAGCACCTGGAAGTCGACCGGTGAAAAAGATACGTTCGCGCCTTTCTTGCCTGGCTCCCCGCTGATAAACCCCATGACAAACCTGTCTTCCAGGAAGTCCACGTAGTTCCTGATGGGCTCGATGATTATCGGCGGTATCATGTACCTTCCGTCCTCATCTTTCGGGAAGGCGTTTGTATGGATGGCAAGTATTTTTTTCAGGGCGTTTTCCACGTTCTGCGGCGTGCAGAAATAGGAATCGTTTGCCCTTTCCAGGTCGGGTATCTGGGAGTTCACCACTATCCTGGAACCGGAATAAGGAACCCTATTCGGGTTTTTTTCCGCGGCGTTTACGATAAAGTTATTTATGATAATTATGTCCCTTTTGATTGTGTCCAGGTGCTCGGTGCCGAACTCATCGATCTGCCTGTCCATCTCGCTGGATATCATGGTGTCGGCCTGCTCTATTTCCTCTTCTTTCTGCTGAACGTCGTCAATCTTTTCCTTGAGTGATTCCATCTGCTCGTTTGTCCTGCCGAATATCTCCGCGTACATTTTTGAAAACTCGATAAGCGTCTTTGAAAGTATGTCTATCCTGGTTTTCAGCGCGGTTTTCAGCTTTTTCTCTTCCGGTTCCAGCCTGTGCCCTTTTAAAAGCAGGTCAAAATATTTTTTTATGACATCATAATTTAATTTTGCGTTTTTTATTTTTTCCGTGGAGAGCTGCGTCAGCTTGTCAAAATCATTTGAGATCTCCCTTACCAGGTTCGCGCCGGAACGCAGCGAATCCGCCTTTTTCCACTCGAGCCCTGCCTTTACCTTTTTCGGGTCCACGCTGTTATCTATTGTTCTTTTTCTTTTTCCGGAGGTATCTATGAGCTGTATCCTGCCCTCGGCCAGGGCTTTCATCTTGTCAAGGGTGGTGTATATTGCCTCGCTTAGCGCGTCTTTCTCCCTGTTTTCAAAGGAATCAAATAATACTGAATAAATTCCGGGGTCAAGAAGCGTCACCGAGGTTCCGTTTACTTCTACTACATCAGCCAGCACTCCTGTTGTAAGAAAAAGCCTCTGGAATTTATTAAGTTTATTGAGTTTATCCAGAAGCGCAGAAACAAGTGTATTATAGGCATTTCTTAATTTGTTCACCTTGACCATATCTTCTATCTTATGGCCTGCTTCCGACTTTTCTTTGCCGTAAAATTCAACTGCATCGAAGACTATCTTTTTAATATCTTCGCTTACGCCTTCAAGTACGTTGTTTAGAGCCTCACCGGGTTTAACTGTTGTCTGTGTTTCTGCCATTTTATTTCACTCCTTTGTATATAAGAAATAAGTCTCCCTTTTTTATTCTGTGTTAAAAAGGAGGGTTTTTCTCACCAGTTATTATGCATTATTTAATTTATTTTTATTTTGCCTGTTGAAACCACTTTCCCGTATTATGACAAAAAAAATTAATTACCTTTGTTTTGAGCTTTCCTCTCAGCCAGTACTTTATTGATAATTGTGGATATTTTTGGATTTGCCAGCAAAATCTTCTTAAAATCCTTTTTATACAGCACAAAAAGCTCGCATCTTTCATCAGCAGTAATGGTGGCGTTCCTTGGCTCCTCGGTAACAAGGGCTGTCTCGCCAAAGAAATCCCCGGCTCCAAGTTCGGCTACTTTTTTCTGCCCAACCATGCCTTTTTTTACGCTGACGCTCACAGAACCTGAAACAATCATGAAAAATGCGTCCCCTTTTTCCCCCTGCCTTATTATTGTCTGGCCGGACGGCACTGTCCTCTTTTTTAGCGTTTTTATCAGTTCGTCAAGCTCAGAATAGCTCAAGGAGTAAAAGAAGTCGACTTTTTGAAGTATTTCTCTAAGCTTTGAAATGTCGTCAGTCATCCATATTCTCCCTGTAAACCTTTTATTTACAGGTAAAATTTTACTAAGAATTTTAGGCTTTGTCAATGATATTTTATTTTCCCTTCTTTTTAATGCTAAAAAAAAATTGAATATGAAAATATTATGTGTTATTATATGAAAAGTGGTGCTTTTTAGGGAAAATTTTCGGTTTAATACTCTTTAGATTTTGTATCAGGTCTTTGGCCGGACAAAATCAAAAAAATCCAAGGAGACAATCATGGAAAGGATAATCAAGTTCATTATTTCAGGGGTTGTTGCGGGCTTTATTTTGTTTGTAGTGGCAAGTGTGTCTTACAATTTCACACATGAAATTTCAGACCCGTCAATAAAGTATTTCTGGCGTGAAAAAATATCAATGGCATGGTTTTACAAGCTTTTAATTATAAATGTAATTTTTGGGCTTGTGCTTGCGTTTTTTTATTCCCTTATTCAAAACGGCCTGCCCGGTAGATCCCTTCTAAAAGGGATATTTTTCGGGTTCATGCTGTGGACCATGATGGTCACCCCTCCCCTTGTAACGGCGTTTCTGGTCGGGTCTTTCACAAAAAGCCTTTTGATATCCTGGCTGCTTCAGGGGCTTACAAGCTATGTCGCGGCAGGCTTGAGCATATCATTGATATATAAATAATGGGCATTAGAAAATTAATTGAAAAGATTGAAAATGCGAAAATAAGCCTTCCTTTATTCCTGGTCACATTTTTTGCAGTAGTAATATCAAGAAGTTTCCTGGAGGGGATTTTCGAGATCAGCCATACTATAGGGGTTTCATTTGATATAAAGATGTCCGTATATAATTTTTTCTGTCATTATTTCATATTTTGGGCTTTTATGGTAGTTCTTCTGCTTATACTGCTGAAAATCATCACAAAAGATTCCCTTGGTAAATTATCAAACATCATTATTATCTGCCTGCTGCTGATAGATATTGTGCCGCTGCTTGACTCTATTTTTTACGGCGGCACCAGCCTGATATACTTAAAAACTTTAAGGGTCCTTCAAGAATCTTCCCTTTTGCTTTTTGCGTTTCCGGTAAAGATCTACGCGCCATACGGTCCGAGAATTGAGGTTTTCCTGGCGGTTGTCATAGCTTTTATATACGTATTCGTAAAAACAGGCAGCAAAATCAAAAGTATTCTCGCTATGGCCGGTGTTTATGTCATAGCGCTGATAATCGCGGCCGCTCCCATGGTTCCATTTTTGCCGCTGTATTTTTTCAGGCCGTCATACAGGGTTGACCGGCTTATATCGGATTTTTTCGAAAGCCCCCCGAATTTATTTCATTTTTCAGCCACCAGATATGCAATAATTGTGTTTTTCATGCTTGTTATATGCCTGCTGATTTTATTTTTTCTTTTCGACAGGAAAAAATTCGTTTTTTTTGTCAAAACAATACGGTATTCGAGGCATATTTATTATACGGTAATCTATATATGCGGCTTTTTGCTTGCTTTCAGGATGCTTAAAAACAAAAATGATTTTTTCTCAAACTCATTTGATTATGCCTACCTGCTTGCAGGTACGATGCTTGTGAACTTCTTGTTTTTAACCTGCCAGATGATGAACAATTTATACGACAAAAAAATTGATTTTTACAATCAAAAGCTCAACCCGCTGAACGCAGGAAAATCAGTATCTAAATCGGGCGGGCAGGTTAAAATAATTCTTTCAACCGGAGAATACCTTGATATTTTCTGGATAGTATTCCTTCTTACGCTTTTCCTTGCTTTCAGCATTTCCCTTTCTGTTTTTATCCTGAGCCTTTTTATATGTGTAATAGGGTTTTTATATTCATGCCCTCCTTACAGGTTCAAAAACATTTTTATTTTGAACACATTCATAATAGCCCTTTCGTCTTTGCTCGGGATCTTTTTGGGCTTCACAACATATGCCCAGGAAATCTCCCCCAGGTTATTTCCTGTTAACTTGTCTGCGGTTATACTTCTGGTCCTTACCCTTGCTTTTAATGTAAAGGACATAAACGATTATGTCGGCGATAAAAATGGCGGTGTAAAGACTTTCATGACCGTATTTGGCGAGAAATGGGGAATAATAACCATAAGCGGTCTTGCTTTTACCGCTTATATGCTTGTTCCTGTCCTGCTTTTTTCCAGGGCTTTGTTTTTGCCGGCTTTAGGATGCGGCATTGCGACCATTCTTCTGATAACTCTTCCAAAAGGGAAAATAAACGAACCGCTTGTGTTTTTGGTGTTTTTTATTTTTTTGGGATTGTTTATTTACCTGAACCCTTTTCATTTATAAAGCGGAACCCCGCCGGCAGGAGTTAAGGGATTTCTTTCTGGATCAGAAATTATAAGCCAGTTCCAGCCCTGCCCCGTTTTTGTCAATGTAAGGAAGTATCGCTGCCTTGTTTGGCGTAATAATATTCCCGGTTTTATTTGTGTACACTGCGTTATATATTGCCGTATATCCCGGCGCAGTTGCCATATCGTAAATATATGACATTCCGAAAATCCCCAGTCCTGCGTACTTCACCCATCCCTGGCTGTTTGCCGGAAGATAAAATCCGGACCCCATGTTCATCAGTTTGCTCCCGTCAGGCCCGTTCGCGGCCATGTACATAACACCGCCCGTAAGCTCCCATCCTGCAAGAAGCATTGCCGTAATGTAGTTTTCAGCGTACAGGTTTCCGAGCCCATGCACTACAAATCCCGGTACAGCTGCAATGCCGAAAGCAAGCGCAGGGCTTTTTTCATCCTTGATTTCTATTTGTTTAAGAGGGCTGTTTGGGCAGAGCTTTTGCTCGTAATATACCTCATTTATTCCGTCGGTTTCAGCCGCTGAACCCTGTATGTCTACAAACCTCATTATTGAATATACCAGCGCGTCCATCGCGAATATTATTTCTCCCGCCAGGTGCTGCTGGCCCATAACAAAAAAGCCGGCGCCTGTCAGCACGGAATTCATGCCGTAGGTTATTAAAAGCAGTTTCAGGCCTGTTTCGTTATCTCCGCAGTAGAAATGCCCTATTCCCGGCACCACATTGCCTGCTACAAGCGAAAGCGAGGATGCAAGCAGGGGGTCCTTATACTGCACAGGATCCTTTGGCACGGTTACGTTGCGTGTTTTTATGTAATTTATAAATTTTTCCGCGTTTTCCGTGGCTTCAAACGGCGAAGATGCAAAATCAAAAATCATCGAGGATGACGTCAATACTGCGCACAGGTTTGCTACGTGGTTAAAAGCGCTCAGGTCCTTTGCTTTTGACCCTTCCAGAAGGAGATATGTACCCGCGCTGAAAGCCATTATGATATCGCTTGCGATGGATACAGACGCCTGCCCGGGATAATAATCCTGTCCGCGTGTCCTGGCGTAAAAACTTCCCCATCCGGAAACAAGCGGGAAGCTTATCAGGTCAAAATCCGCCATCATAAGAGCCGTAGTCGGGGATTTAAATTCGTTGGCCATGGGCCCCTGCTGTTCCGGAATCAGCGGAAGAGCCGGAGTAACAGCGGGCTTTGGTTTTGCTGCAGCGAGCTTTGCCTTGAGCCCTGCGACAAAGTCCCTTAACGGCTTGTCGTTTGGCTTATATACCAGGTATTTTTCATAAAAATATATGGCGTATTTGTAATTTTTCGCGGTGAAATATATGTTTCCCAGTTTCCTGTATGCGTTATAGTAAGTCTTATCCATGTTGACTGCCATATAAAAATTGGCATAAGCATTCTTATAGTCCATATTCTTTTCAAATCTCAGCCCTTCTTCATAGTAATAAGCTGCTGTTTTCCCCTGTACCACTCCTGCCGGCGCAGGCGGCTGGGCCTGCGGCGTCATGGTGCTAGCGGCCGTGTCAGTCTGTACGGTTGCGGTTGCCGTCGGGGTTGCTGCTGTTGCCTTTTTTTTCTTTTTTGCCTGGGCAAATCCTGAAAAAGCCATGCAAAAAATCAGTATGAATATCAGGATAGTGGAGCCGCCTTTAAAAAATTTCTTATATGCTTCCTCCCCGAAGCGGTCATGTAACCCCGCATCTATCGGCTGGAATTTTCGCGGAAAGGTATATAATTTTTTATTCATCATTAAAAGCTCCATATAACGCTTAAAAAATTATAGTCAAGAAGCACGTCATTCGGCGTAAGCGATGTGTAAACAAGCCCGTTCTTTTCGTCGTTCATGGTATATGAGGCAGGCAGCCCAAGGTAGCTCTGGAGCGAATAGTTTTTTAGTTTCATATACCTCAGGTCCCAGCCTGCGTTCAGGGAAAAACCCTCGGTAAGGTAGATCCTCAGCCCTATTTCAAAACCTGCGGCAAACGCGGTGTAGCTTTCCTGCTTGATAGACGTCCCGTCTTCGATGATGTTTCTTGTAACCATTGATACGCCCGGCAAAAGGCTTGTAGTAAGCAGCATCCTGTCGCCTATTTTTGCGGTGTTAAATTTCATCACAAAATCAAAGTTATACATTGTGTCAGCCATGGCATAGGAATCGGAGACCATATTTGAAATGTTGGTTATGCTTTCGTTTTCCTCGTTGAAGCTTATATAAGATATCCTAAGGCCCATGATTGAGAACTCATTGGTGTGGTAACCGAATTGGATAAGGTAATTTTGGACAGTGTCGTTATCCGGGGTAGGGTACCCGAATCCCCCCAATTCAAGGTCTATTTTACCGGATGTGTTGCTTATCCAGTAAGCGTTTGCATATGTATGAAAAAAAACCAGGCTTAAAACTGCAAATACTATCATCCATATGTTTTTATTCATATCAATATTTTACCATTTTTATTTGTACTGTAAAGAGGGTTTTTGAGTTAATTATATTTGGTTGGTTTATTCGTTTTAATCCTTTAATTCAAGATCAGTAATCTATATTTTTATCTTCATTCCCACTCGAGCATGAAGGACATTCTGTCTTTTGCCTGTATTTCTTTCAGCTTGATCTTCCATCCCGCGCTCGTGCTTAATATCTTTTTCATCCAGCCGAATATCCTTTTTGAAAGGTACCGGGAATCACCGAAATTCTCGATGTGGATCTCGGCTTTTTTTTCGCTCAGATAATTTGTTTTTACTGTGCCTGCTGAGTAATAGGAGGAAAAAATAGCCTGGCCGTTGGTAAGGAAAAGCTCGGGCGACATATTTTTAAAAAGTTTGTGGCTTGTTTCAAGGGCGCTGTCAGCCGAGAACTCCCCCAGCTCCTCCAGCAGCGACATGTCGCCGAACCCGAAAAACTTGTCTATGTCCTCGGACAGCTCGATAAAAAGGTTTGCCGGGTACCAGCTTATTTCAGAAAAATCCTCTATTTGTTTGTACTTTGGCTGCTTTAAAATAAATGAATTTAATTTATCAAGCCCGAATTTATGCTTGATAAACTCTATAGTGACCTTGAAAGGCCTGCCTTTTACTTCCATGCTGCACTTACCTCGGGAATCCCTCACCAGTTGCTCGCTCACATGCTAAAACGCAAAATCAATCACCATTTGATTTTTCTTAATATATCAGACAAATTTTTAAGTGTCAAATTGTTTAGTGTTAATTTTTGTCAGAAATGCGTTCAGAAGACCACGGGCTTGCCCGTGGTTGAATGAACGCAGACTAAAATTAAACATCCAACCTTGCTGAGAGGTTTCAAAGGGCGCTAGCACTTTGTTAAAAGTCCAACGACGAAGTCGGAGGACTACAGTGCCACGGCTTTAGCTGTGGGGATCTATTTTCCCAGGCACTTCATTTCTTTTATGGCACAGAACTCGCCGCACATTGTGCATACGTCCTCCATCTTCGGCTTGGACGATGCGCGCATTTTCTTTGCCTTTTCAGGGTTTATTGAAAGCGCAGCCTGCGCCTCCCAGTCCAGGTCCCGGCGCGCCCTTGCCATTTTATCATCCCTGTCGCGGCTTCCCGGTATGCCCCTGGCTATATCTGCCGCATGCGCGGCTATTTTGGACGCAATAACGCCGTCCCGCACATCATCTATGTCGGGAAGTTTCAGGTGCTCGGCAGGTGTCACATAGCATAAAAAATCTGCGCCGTTTGCCGCGGCTATTGCCCCGCCTATTGCGGATGTTATATGGTCATAGCCCGGCGCAATATCGGTGACAAGCGGGCCCAGTACGTAAAACGGGGCGTTATTGCAGTATTCTTTCTGAAGTTTCATATTTTTTATTATCTGGTCCAGCGGCACGTGCCCGGGTCCCTCTATCATTACCTGGACGTTTCTCCTGTACGCTCTTTTTGCCAGCTCGCCGAGTATTTTCAGTTCCTCTATCTGCGGCCTGTCTGTGGCGTCCGCAAGGCAGCCAGGCCTCATGCCGTCCCCGAGCGACAGGGTCATGTCATACCTGTAGGCAATGTCAAGCAGCCTGTCGAAATTTTCATATAAGGGATTTTCGGTTTTATTTTTTGCTATCCATCCTGCCAGGAAAGTGCCGCCCCTGCTCACCATCCCGAGTATCCTTTTAGCGGCTATCAGGTCCTTTACGGTCTTTTTGGTAACGCCGCAATGCACCGTTATAAAGTCGACTCCCTGCTCAGCCTGCTCTTCTATGGTCTGAAAAATTTCCCCGCCGTTTATTTTTTTGAAAGGTTTCTTTTCCCTGGATGCCTTTATTATTGTCTCGTATATCGGCACCGTGCCTATAGGCACGCTGGACGCGTTTATGATTGCCTTTCTTATTTTTACCAGGTTTCCGCCTGTTGACAGGTCCATTACCGCGTCTGCGCCGTATTCAACCGCGACTTTCAGTTTTTTGAGCTCAAGGTTTATGTCGCATACATCCTGCGAGCTGCCGATGTTTGCGTTGATTTTGATGCTCATTTTCCTGCCGATGCCTTTTGGCAACGCTTTTTTATGGTTTTTATTGACAGGTATGACGACTTCCCCGCGCGCTACCAGCCCGGCTAGCTCTTTCACGCTTATTTTCTCGTCTTTGGCGACTTTTTTCATTGCGTCTGTGATTATGCCTTTTTTAGCTGCTTCAAGCTGTGTCATTTTCAACCTCTTTTATTTATTATATCACTTATTCTTTTTGTTTTTTTATAAATATTTTTGGACGATAATATATCGGATATGATGGCAAAATTCCTTACGCCTGCTTTTTTCAGCAGACTGATATTTTTTTCCTTGATGCCTCCTATTGCGACGACAGTTTTTTTGGATTTTTTTACTATTTTTTTTAATCTCTCAATGCCTATGGGTTTTGCGGCTTTAATTGACGTCCTGAACACGGGGCCTACGCCTATGTAATCAGCTCTTTGTCTGCAGGCAAAAAGCGCTTCTTTTTCATTCTGGGCTGACAGGCCTATTATCACGCCTTTCCCGAGTATCTTTCTTGCCTCATTAAGCGGCATGTCATCAGCGCCTATATGGACACCGTCTGCGTCCACGCAATATGCTGTATCTATCCTGTCGTTGATTATTAGCGGGACCTTATATCTGCCTGCTGTTTTTTTTATATAAACCGCGGCTTCATAAAATTCCTTGTCGCATGCGTGCTTTGACCTCAGCTGCAAAGCAGTGGCTCCTGCGCGCAGTACCGAAACTACGGCTTTTTTGAAGTTTTTCTTTTTTCCTTTCAGGTAATCAAGGTCAATGATGCAATAAAGTGAATAATCCGTGTTTTTCATTTTTGTTCTGCCGGTTTTATCTGGTTTTGCCGTTAAGCAGTATTTTTCTCTCGATTACGTAGGTCTTATACCTCATATCCTTGAACTCTTCCGCTGCTTTTTTATCCATGAGTTTTGATATTTCTTCCATCACCCGCAGTGATTCTTCAACACGCTTAAAATTCGATATAAGGATTTCCGTAAGGTCCTGCCTTTTGAACTCGCTTTTAGTGTTTATTTTCCTGCCGACATCCGAATTGCTGTCCCTGCCCGCAATCATAATTTTATAATCAGGCGATATTTTTTTTATTGCGCTGTCAATTCCGTGCCTTAGGTCTTTTAGTTCCCTCGTAGCCTTTTTATTGGAGAAAATAAATCTTATTATGTCCTCAATGACCCTTATCCCCTCTTTTGCCCTGTTCACATTTGCGTCGATTACGGTGTAAATGGATTTTTGAGTCAGCGCCATTTATCAAGCCTTAAAAGACTTATTATGTCCTTTATAGTCTTTCTTATTGAAAAGCCCTGGTCAAAAAGCGTGCCGACATAAAACCCCAGAAGCACACACAGTATTATGAAAATTGTGTTTAAAAATCCGAATAATACTATTGAAAGAGCTATAAAAAAGGCAAGTACCGTCCCCGCGACCTTGCCGATATTTTGTACCAGTATCCTTAATAAATCTTTCATTACTATTTTTCTTCCTTGGATTTATAAGCGACCTTGCTGACTATTATGGTCGGCTTGATTTCAGCTTCGATGCCGAGCGTGTATTTGATGTAATTGATTATGGCTTCCTGCACTTCCTGCGTGACCTCGGCGACAGACCTGTCCGAATAAAGCACTACCTTGGCCCTCACGTCCATCCTTTTCCTTTTCGCGTAAACCTTGCCCTTTATGTCCTTCACGCCGTCAATCTGGTTTTTTATGACTTTTGAAAAATCCTCTATTGCCGACAGCGACACCATTATGTCCCCTAGCGGAGACTCAAGCACCACTGTCCTTTCCTGCCTCCGGGTCTCGAGGTTCCCGAATATCGTAAACAGCGCGATGAAAATTAAAAATATGCTGAATACAAGTACTATTATCCTTGCTGCTATTGACGAGCTCAGGTATACTGCGAGATTTTCTATAAGCCCGCGCGACCATTTGCTTGCAGTGTCATTAATGCTGATTGATATCCCGAATGCGCCTACCACAAGAAAAAGCGCCGTGTTAATAATTATGATGATCCTGTTAAAGTAACGCATGTAAGTGCCTCCAAGCAAGAGTTTATTTTGCAAACCGTCAACAGGTGCAGCAAAATATTACTCTTGCTTGCACCCGTTCAAGTCCTGGCCCGTAAGGCCCGGACAAGTGGTGCTAAGTTGTTTTTTCCTTCTGGTACCTTACGCTGTTGATGTTTATATTTATCTTGTCGACCATCAGCCCTGTCATATTTTCCACGGCTTCTTTTACCTTTTCCTGCACTTCCACCGCCACATCCGATATGTCCTTGCCGAACATTAACACCAGGTTTACGTCAAGCGATACCGTGTCTTTTTCCATGCTGACTTTTATTCCTTTTGTCATGTTCTGCATGCCGAGCGCCTCTGCTATGCCTCCGACCGGGCCCGCGTCAAGGCCTGCGACGCCGTCCACTTTTTTCGCGGCAATCGACGCGATCATGGCTATTGCGTCGTCTGAGATTTTAATGTCGCCTGATTCATTTATATTTGTTGCCATAGTTCACCTCATGTTACTCCTTTTCAAGCTTCTCTATGAAACTCGTGGAATAATTGTTCCTTAGGAAATTCTCGTTGTCGAGTATCCTTTTATGCAGGGGTATCGTTGTCTTTACCCCCTCTATCACGAATTCGTCCAGGGCCCTCTGCATTCTTTCAATGGCCTCTTCCCTGTCCTTGCCCTTGGCTATTAATTTTGCCAGCATCGAGTCATAGTACGGCGATATTTTGTATCCCCTGTACACGTGCGTGTCTATCCTTATGCCCGCTCCGCCCGGTACGTTATATTCCGTGATGGTGCCCGGCGACGGGATAAAATTATTGTCCGGGTCCTCCGCGTTTATCCTGCACTCTATCGTGTGACCCCTGAGCTTGAGCTCTTTGGCCGGCAGCGACAGTCTCCTGCCCGAGGCTATTTTTATCTGTTCTTTTATCAGGTCAAACCCTGTCACTTCCTCGGTCACGGGGTGCTCGACCTGTATCCTTGTGTTCATTTCCATGAAATAATACTCCCTGTTTCTGTCCATGATAAATTCTATCGTGCCCGCGCCGACATATTTGACAGCTTTTACGATCCTGAGCGCCAGCTGGCTCATTTCGTGCCTTAGTTTCTCGTTCAGCATCGGGGATGGCGACTCCTCTATAAGCTTCTGGTGCCTGCGCTGCACCGTGCAGTCCCTCTCGCCGAGCGCCACGCAGTTGCCGTACTCATCGGCCATGATCTGCATTTCAATGTGCCTTGGCTCCTCGACATATTTCTCCAGGTATACGGACGGGTCGTTAAAAGCCGTCTGCGCCTCCTGTCTTGCGACGTTAAAAAGGTTTCGCAGCGAAAGCTCGGTATGGGCTATCCTCATGCCCCTGCCTCCACCGCCTGCTGACGCTTTTATCATGACAGGGTACCCTATTTTTTTCGCTATCTCCACGGCGTCGTTTTCGTCCTTTAATATCCTTCCGCTTCCGGGCACCGTGGGCACCTTGTTTGCTATCGCGGTCTGTATGGCGCGTGCCTTGTCTCCCATTGCCTTTATTGCGTCAGGGTACGGCCCGATGAACTTGATGTTGCACTCCGCGCATATTTCCGCAAAATGCGCGTTCTCCGCCAGAAACCCGTAACCCGGGTGTATTGCCTCTGAATCCGTCACCTCGGCAGCTGAAATTATGGCGGGTATGTTCAAATAGCTTTCTTTCGGCTGCGGAGGGCCTATGCATATTGCGTGGTCGGCATAGCGCACGTGAAGGGAATTCTCGTCGGCTGTCGAAAATACTGCGACGGTTTCTATGCCCATTTCCTTGCACGCCCTTATTATTCTCAGGGCTATTTCTCCCCTGTTTGCTATCAATATTCTTTTAAACATTTATTCTCCTCGTTTTTTAGATCCAATATCTGCTGTCTTCTATGCTTTTGTTATCAGGATTATTGCCTGGTTAAATTCCACTGCCTGGGCGTTTTCAACCTTTATTTCCTTTACCTTGCCCTTGACCTCTGATTTTATCTCGTTCATTATTTTCATTGCCTCGATGATGCAGAGGGTCTGGCCCGGCGAAACATTGTCGCCGACGTTCGCGAAAGGAGCCGCGTCAGGCGAAGGTGCCCTGTAAAAAGTGCCCACCATAGGCGATTTTACTGTATAGACGTTCGGGTCTTCTTCCGCCGGCTTTGCCGCTTCTTTTGCCGGTGCAGCTGTTGTGCCGGCCTGCGCCGCAGGAGCTGCCTGTGCCATTGCCTGTGCCGGGGCCGCGTAAATCGCCGGCGCGGAATGTATTATGTTTGCGCCGCTCTTTTTAAGCTGGACCTTGAAATTATCCTGTTCCACCAGGAGCTCGACCAGGTCTCCTTTGTCCATAATTTTCAAAACCTGGTTTAAAAGCTCTATATCTACTTTTGGTTCTTTTGCCTGTTTTGCCATTTTTTACACCGCCTCCAATTTATTGCTGTATTTTTTTAGCCGGTTATATTTTACGGGACCGTATCCCTGGTTTTATTACTTGCTTACCCTTTCCACGTACTCGCCTGTCCTTGTGTCCACTTTTATTGTGTCGCCTTCTTTTATAAAAAGCGGAACCTGCACCTCTGCCCCTGTCTCAAGCGTGGCTGTTTTGGTGGCATTGCTCACGGTGTCTCCTTTTACTGCCGGCGGCGCCTGGGCCACTTTCAGGTCCACCTTGTTCGGCACTGAAACCCCGAGTATCTCGCCTTCGTTCATCATCATTGATATGATCATTTCCTCTTTCAGGTACTGGCTCTGCTCGCCTACCTGCTTTTCGTTGAACTCGTACTGCTCGTATGTTTCCGTGTCCATGAAGTGGAACGAGTCTCCCTGTTTGTACTGGAACTGGAGTTTTCTTTCCTCTATTGACACGTCTTCCATTTTGTCGTCAGGGCTGAATGTCCTCTCTGTTATTGTCCCGAGCTTTACGTTCCTCATTTTCAGTCTTACCAGCGGAGCCAGCCTGGGCCTTTGTACATGGTGGTAGTGAACTATTTCGTAAATTATTCCCTCATGCTTAACTACGGCTCCCGGCCTCAAATCTGTTGCTAAAGACATGTATTTCCTCCTAGTCGATGTTTTTGAGACAAACCCATCGGGTGCAGTCGAAAATTACATCGACTAGTACCCGCTCAAGTCCGAGGCCTGACGGCCGAGGACAAGAGGTACTTTACTTTCAAAAATTCCCTTAAAGTATGTCAACATATTTAACGGACTCTTTTCGAACATTTCTTATGAACTATCTACATTATTATCAAATCGTCTTTCATTTTCCCGAGCTTTTCCGGCCCGTTTTCAGTTACCAGATAATCGTCTTCTATCCTTATCCCGTAGTCTTTCAGGTATATGCCCGGCTCGCATGTCAGGACCATGCCTTTCTTAAATACGCCTTTTTCCTTCAGGCTGCATGAAGGCGGCTCGTGAATGTCTATGCCGAGCGAGTGGCCGAGCGAGTGTGTGAAATACCGCTCAAGCCCATGTTTTGCAAGGAATCCCCTTGCTTTTTCCTCCGCCTTATTTATAAAAACACCTATCCTGTAAAGATCAACGCTTATTTTTTTTGCTTCCTTTACCGGATTATAGCTCTTTTTGACCTCTTTTAGGTGAGGTTCAATTATACCGAAGGCAATAATCCTTGTCAAGTCAGAACAATATCCCCGGTATTTTACCCCCATATCCATCAGTATAATATCGCCCTTTTTCAGCTTTTTTGACGAGGTAATATGGTGCGGGCTGTTTGAATTGCGGCCAAACGCGATTATAGGCGGGAAAGACATGTCTTGGGCGCCCTGCTTCTTGGCAAAGTATTCAAGCTCCGTTGCCAGGTCTTTTTCGCTTATGCCTTCCTTTATAATATCAAGCATATGCCCTATGCCTTTTTCAGATATCCTGACCGATTCTTTTATAAGTCTTATCTCCTCTTCATCCTTTATCATCCGCTGTTCGCCTGCAAGCTCGCTGAACTCGACATTTTTTACAGTTTTTTTTATAAAAAAATATTCGTCGATGGTTGTTTTCCTGCTCATTAAAACAGTATTGCTGCCGGATAAAAGCGCTTCGGTATCTTTTGGCGGGTTCTTTGTTATTATCAGGCCGTATTTTTTTTGCAGGCCCAGGTTTGCCGCGACTTTTTCATACCTGTAGTCCGTTATGAAATAGGCTCTTTTTTGTTTTGCTATTATCCTTGCGAAGGTCCCTGAAAACCCTGAAAAATAAAAAATATCGGAAGGGTTCGAGATATAAAAGATGCTTTTTTTCGGGATTGATTTCAGTAACTTAAAAATTCTTTCGTGCATTATTTTGTTATTATTGCCAGATTGTATTCTATTATCGGAGTATATGGCGGGAATTTTTCAATAAGGTTTTCCAGTTTGTCAAAAAACTTTATAAATCCGCTGTTGTTTATAGGGCATACCCTCGCGGAAAAATGCATGATTTCTGATTGCAACCCGCATGATTTTACAAGCTCTTTGAATTTTTTCTGGTTGAAGTGTTCGTGTTTTCCCATTAAAGTTAAAAAAATATAAAATGACGGGTTATACCGGTTTGCTTCAACAAGTATTACCCTTTTCTTTGCTACCCTTGTCATTTCCTTTAAAGCTTTTTGAGGGTCTGATACGTGGTGCAGTACGTCTTTTTCAATGACCGTATCAAAACTTCCGTCGCCATAAGGCAGGTTCTCGGCGTCAGCCGTTTTTAATGCCAGGTTTTCTTTCCTGTGCTCGTCCCAGGCCTTGTTCTCGGTGATATCTATGCCTTCGATCCTTTTGAAATATTTCAGCATCAGCTCGGCATCCTCGCCGTCGCCGCAGCCTGCGTCGAGCAGAGTGTCCCCGTAAAAATATTGTTTTACCTTGTCCAGCACCCTCAGCCGGTATTGCAGTACGTTTTCAGGTGTCATATTTTTTCAGCTCCTCAATGATTTTTGGAAGCGCAGGCGCGTCAAAAAACTTCCTGCCCGTTATTTCGTTCGTGACCGCGAGGTACATCTGCGACAGGAGCGTCCTGAGCTCCGCGGGCAGAGGCTCTGGTTTTGCCTTTACGAACTGCTTCCAGTCGCTGCCCCTTTCCTTTTTCGCCTTTTCAACCGCGTTGAACCATTCTGTCTTCCTGTACCAGCGCCTCGCGAATTCCTTGCTGATATGGAAACCGTTATATGAAAACCTGCACTCATCGGGCGTGCCCAGTACGTCTATGAGCATTGTGTTACCGTCCTTGTCTACTGCAAACTCGAATTTCCCGTCCTCGTTTTCTATGCCGTGTTTTTTTGTTTGCTCGGTTATGACCCCGTCTATCTGCAGTGTAAGGTCCTTTATTTTTTTTATGCCTTCCCCGGCCTGACCCGATATTGCGCCGGCCTCTTCCCAGCCCAGGTACCTGTCTATGTGCTCGAGTTTGGTAGAGACGTCTATTATGGGCTTTGCAAGCACATCGCCCGGCTTCGGGTCATGGTCGAGCCCCAGGTCCCTGTAAGTGATTGAGCCTGATTTTATCCTTTTGAAAACGCTCGACCCCTCGCCGAGCTTGTTCCTGTAAATCACCTCGAGCGGTACAAGGTAATTGTCTTTTTCCCCTTTATAATTTGAGTAATCGTATTTGTTCTTTTCCCTGTCGTACTCCGGCTTTATTACCCTGACAAGCTTTACCCTCATTTTGTTTGAGTATGATTTTAACTCCGCGAATTTTTTCGGCCTGCCGTCCTCGATAAGCCCTAAAAAATGCGTCTTTATGCCCTTTTTTTCAAGCAAATCGAAAAAATATGCCGAGAGCGTGCAAAGCGCCGCGCCTTTTTTGTCTATATGGTCGGGCATCTCTCCCCAGTCAAAGACGGAATACCTGTCCGAGAAAACAAATTCGCCCTCTCCCTCTTTTTTCTTTTCAGCGTTTTTTAGGACCTGTACTTCCTTTACGCTTCCCATCTTACACCTCTTTTATCTGCCGTTATTTTACCGCGCCGCTGTCCATCAGCTCTATGCTGCTGTCCGGGACAAACTTTGAGTCAGGAACATCTGCGTTTGTTTTCAGGTTTGATATTTCAGTGACTGTTTTCATTGTTGTTTCCTTGCCGCCTGAAATTTTCATGTATGTTTCGGATTTTAGCGGGAAACCGTCGCTGTTCCTCCACTCCGTGACTTCCGCGTAAATCTTGTTTTCGCCGTTTGTCGTGTTAAAAGTATACTTGTAGATATCGCAGTTTTCGCCGTTTATTTTTTCCGACCCTGATTTTTTCGCGTCTTTCCTGAATTTATTCAGGCTCTGCGTCTGCTGAGCGTCGGTTCCCTCGTCTATGGGCTTTTTCATGCCTTTTTTCATTTGCGGGAACAGGATGTAAATAAATTTGTCGGTCACTATTATCACCTGGTCGGCCTTTTTGCCCGACTCCCTGTCTACGTACTCTCCTTCAGTGCGCATTTTGCTGTCCTTGTACCATACGTTTTGTTCTATGGTGTTCACGCCTGCCTCGCTCTGGATTGTCCTCTTCTCGTTCCACGTGGCGCTCTTATAAGGTATATATGAGAACATGCTCTCATTTATGCTTATCTTTGCCTGCAGCGCCGGTGCCATGGACATCATAAACATGCATAAAACTGAAACTAAAAATATTTTCTTCATTGAATCCTCCTAAGATTTCGTTTACTTTGCCAATCCGTCAACAGGAGCGGGCAAAGTATTACGAAATCTTATACCCGCTCAAGTCACGAGCTTGCGAGTGACAAGTGGTAGTGGAATTTCGCCGACTTTAGTCGGCGGCTCCTCTAAAACCCACCGGAGGTTATAAAGAGTTCCCTCCGGAAAGGTATCATTCTTCCCACCAACTAAAGTTGGGGGATTACTTTCTGGATTAAATATCATGCATTTTTATCTTCGGTATAAAATAATATGCCTTCGAAATTGCTTTGTCAAATACAAAAAATCAAAACATTTACCTTACTACTACCGCAGTTCCGTAACACAGCACTTCTGTGGCTCCGACCGCGACTTCAGAAGCATCATAGCGGCAGCCGATTACTGCGTTTGCGCCTATTGCAGCTGCGTGTTCTTCCATGGCCTCATACGCCTGCTCCCTTGCCTGCTCGCACATCTCTGTATATGCGCCTATCTTCCCGCCTATTATAGTCTTCAAACCTCCGAAGATTCCCTGCACTATAGTGGGCGACCTGACAATAATACCCCTTACAAGCCCTTTGCTTTCCACTATCTCTTTTCCCGGGACCACAAACGCTGTCGTGACAATCATACCTTGCTTCATTTGTTACCTCCAATAGATCGTTTATTTTGTCAAGCTTCTCAGCGCAGACAAAACATTACGAGATATTGTACCCGTTCAAGTCCGAGGCCGTAAGGCCGAGAACAAGAGGTACCTTATTTTTTTTCCAAAGCGTAATGTATCATTGCTTTTACGTTATGTACCAGCTCAGCGTTATCAAAAGACTCGGGCTTATGCCCTGGCAAAAAGCCGAGCACCTTGCCGCCCCACTGGTTTCTTGAAACATAGGCCATGGGAAAGGTGCCTTCCTCTATTTTTGTCTCCATCAGCACATCCACAGGCTGTGTCTGGTCAAGCTTTGTGTATATTTCATCGTTTTTCAGCCCGAAACTTTTTAATTCTTTTATGACAGCATGGCTGCTGTTGGTGGGAATGACTGAAAAATCCTTTACAGGATGCACAGAAGCCTCTTTCCCATCCGGGTCGTTTTCCCTGACCCAGCGCAGGCCCGTGAGTTTTCTCCACCAGTCCCATTGCCAGAATGCCGCGCTGCCCGCGTGCACAAGGAACAGGGGCCTCCCTCTCATGCAGTATTCTTTCAGGATAACTTCTGTTTCGTTTCCCGGCATCTCCAGTTTCCCTGTGCCGCATATCAGGTTTATGATCAGGAGGCTGCAGTTTCTCAGGAATTCTTTTCCCGCAAGATGAGAAATATCATCTTCAAAAAATCTTATCGGGAAATTGACGGCGGGGTCATCTTTAAAAAATCTTCTGATACGCTCTATCAGACGGTTTTTGTTACGGAGCGGGCTGATTTTTTCATAAAGCCAATACCCCGCTCTTGTTTCATAATGGTTGTCCGCGAAAAAGTATATCATGCTGCTCCTTTTGTATTTTCTTGATATCAGATGGGCATATTATAGCATATAATCCTTATTGTTTTTTTATTTCAATTCCTTTCATATTTCACCCTCTCCCACAAGGGCGAGAGTTTAAACGATAGTCTTTCAAACATTGAATTTTATTATCCATTGTCTTATACTTTTAATAAATTCTAAGACTTTTTGATGAGGTGCGCATATGACTGAAAACACGAGCCAGTGGCTTTCGCCTGAGACAGTTAAAAACTACCTTTCAAACGTAAAAAGCGGGGTTCCGCTCGGCAGTTTCCAGATAGACACCATGCTCAGGCTTATTGACGCGAACAAAAGGCCTGTAAAAAAATTCCTGGACCTCGGCTGCGGCGACGGTTTTTTATCTTCTGTCATGCTAGCAAAATATCCAGCGTCAAAGGCAGTGCTCCTTGACATGTCAGGGCCCATGCTTGAGGCCGCGGGCCAAAAACTGGAAAAATATAAAAATCGCATAAGCATATTAAAATACGACTTCGGCAAGAGCAGCTGGCTAGGGGCAGTAAAAAAGTCCGGGCCCTTTGACGCAGTGGTGTCGCGCTTTGCCATACACCACCAGCCCGACGCTTCCAAAAAAAGGATTTACAGGCACATATATTCCCTGCTGGCAAAAGGCGGCATCTTCGTGCACATTGAGCACGTGTCTTCCACCGGCAAATGGGCGGAAAAAATCTTTGACGAACGTTTTGTCGATTCTATATACGAGAACAGGACGGATAAAAGCAAGTCCAGGGCCGAGGTCGCGGCAAAATACTATTACAGGCCGGACAAAAAGGAAAACAAGCTCACACCCGTGGATATCCAGTGTTCCTGGTTAAAAAAAATAGGATTTAAGGATGTCGATTGTTATTTTAAGATTTTCGAGCTTGCCGTCTTTGCGGGACGAAAGTAACAATCTTCTGCCTAGCCAACCCTCCATTCATCCAAACTTCCAACCTTCTGCCTAGCCAATCTTCCATGCCTCTGATCTTCCAACCTTCTGCCTTGACAGCCCTCTAATCTTCTCCCTTGCCATGCCTGACTGGCCTTTTGGCAGAATCTGCCACACATTGATTTTTGCATTATTTGACTTTGTATGTTCATTGGTATATAATTTTTAAGAAGGTAAAATTCGGGACTTTGGGGCGGTCGCCCTTTTATAAAAATTCCCGGATTACCTGCTTTGTTTATCGGGAGAGGGAAATAGATGAAAAAGAAAAACAGCGAAGTGACACGGGATAATCATGACGATGGCCGCAATTTCGCCAGGGAATTCAGCATAATGAAAAACCCTGAAAAAGTCATCTGTATCGCGTTTAAGCAGATAAAAAAGGAAAACCCGGAATACAGCGTCATGGGCATATACCGCGAGTTGGCGGAAAGGACAGGGTTTTCCGAGCGCAAAATCAGGAATATCATTTCAAAATATCTCTAAGCTTTGTCCTGCATGCTTCCCAAAAATCTCATCCACACCTTTGGTTCCTTTTGGCTAAATTTGCCATACATTCTTATGTACAAAAACAGGATTGCCTATAAAATTTGATTTATGGCAGCGCCCGGCCGGGCGTTGCAGGCATATAAGGGAGTAAGCAGTAATATGATTTTTGCCTTTGCCGCAGGCTTTGGCCATGGATTTACCCGGGGTCGCGCGGGGAACTTGCGCCAAAGCCTGTGACAGGCAAATAATATACCGGTAAAAGATAAGGAGAGTGTCGTGCCAAACTGCCCCCAGTCACCAAAAAAATCCGCGAAGCTTTTCGGCGGGTTTAAGCCGCCTTTTGAATTCATGTGCTGCTGCGGCCATAAGTACAAAATCACAGAAGATATTGTCGGCGGCTACAGGACCGTATGCCCTGTATGCGGGCAAAAGCATTATTTGCGCAACGCCCACACGAGCAATACAGACATCGACCACCTGTAATAATCCCCCATATAATTTCACATCAGGATTTTCACCGTATAATTAGCCATTTTTTCATGTCTTTTAATACCGTATCTGCCGCAACAGACTGCAGGAATGCCGCGTCTCCCCAGCCCAGACCCGCGTTATACATCAGGCTCTCAGGGCTTTTTTTGAAAATGACCGTGTAAAACACGCACGCAGCCAGGTACGTCCCCGCAAGGCTCGGGTGTATGGCGTCAGGCCCCCAGAGCTCGAGCTCTGTCCTGCGCGCATGCGCTGTCTTCCATGCCTCTCCCACAGGCGCGACTTCTATGCCCAGCTCGTTTGCTATGCCCATGTACCCGTCTGTCAAATGCTCCTGCATGGACTCATAGTCGCTGTATCCTATCTCAGGGCATCCGTTTTTGCGGCCCCATGTCATGTACAGTATTGGCACAGCGCCCGAGTCTGTAATTATCCTGTAAAACTCACGGACGGCAGGATACATGCCGTTATTTTTTTCGCTTTCTATCGCAGGCACCTGGCTCTGCTCCTGGATCACGATATAATCCCATTTCCGGCTCTTTATCTTTTCCAGCGTGTCCTGGCTTGTGATGTGCTGCGACAGCCTGTAGCCGCCCGTCGCGCACATGACTGCCTCTACCTGAATTCCTCCTGATTTTGCAAGTTTAGTAAGTTGAAACGGCAGATTGTTTACGGATGTAAAACTGTTGCCGATAAAAAGTATTTTTACTTTTGTCCCGTTGCACCCGGCGAAAACAAGGATGCAAAGCAGGGCTATGATTGTCGCTGTTTTTTTCAAAAAGTCTCCCTTGATTTCGTTTACTTTCCCAAACCGTCAACAGGCGAAGGGAAAGTATTACGAAATCATGTACCCGCTCAAGTCCGAGGCTATTGCCAAGGACAAGCGGTATCAGTTTGTTTTGTAGGGGTAATTCACGAATTACCCCCTGGGCGATTCGTGAATCGCCCCTACAATTACCATCCGCCCCTTCCTACTTCCCCCTTCCCCCATTTTTTCTTGTTCATCCACTTCCCCCTATTATTTTCCATTTATCCTTATCCCTGTCCCCTTCCCCCAATTCAATTATCCTTCCCTAGGTCGTTCAGGCGGCCCATAAAAAGTATATCTCCGGTCTTATTTTCCATTATCATAAATATAAAAGGATGGTCGGCGCGGAAGATTTCAGGCTCTGCCTGCGGCCCCGGCGGCGCGCTTTTCGGAGCCATCACCACGCCTGTAGCGCCCGCGGCCTCTGTGCCTTCCTCTTTTACGTCGATATACGCCTGGTGTATGACAGCCGCGATACAAAGCTCCTGCGTCCCTGTCATGCCGGAAAAATCCGCAGTATCGGAAAAAGCGGCAGGCATGCCCATTGCCGTCAGGTCGTCTTTCATGGAATATTTTGTTTCAAACTTGAATTTCGGCAGGAATACTTCCACCTCGCCTCCGAATTTTCCCCTGCTGATTTTGCTTCTCCAGGCACTGATTTTATCCATGGTCATGTTTTTTTCAAGCACGTCCATCTTCCCTTTATCCGGCAAAAATATGTACATGGTCAGCCCGTTTCCTTCGTAAGGAAGCCCGAGCACTTTTACTCCCTTGCAGAAAGTCTTGTCTATCGCGCCGTGTATAAGCTCATACATCATATCCACTTTTATGGTTTTCCCGTCATCGAGCTTAAAATCATCTTTCTCCGTATCTTTCGGGTCGAATTTTTTCATCCACTTCCCGTTAAAATATACGGCGTTTGTAAGGACAAGCCTGGTCGACGAGTCTATTATGCCGGCCGGCAGCAGGTCCTTAATTTTCCCGCTTGTGTTATCGCTTACCCACGCGTTTATCGTCACCCGCGAACCCTCGGCATTGTGCACAAAATCCAGGTTTGTCACTTTTCCCGCGTAAAACCCGTCGATTGTTTTTAAATACCCGTCAAGAAACTTGTACCTGTCCTGCGCCCACAGGGCATTTGCCGCGGAAAGCTCGTACTTTTTTCCTTTCGCGTTGAGCAGGTCATATATCCCCTTTTCCCCGTTGCGCAAGGCTTCAATATCATCCGGAAAGCACAGGACACTTCTCATCTCTTCCGCGGTCTTTCCCTTTGCGCCCTCGTATGTCATGGCAAGTGCGGTTGAGATGCTGTAAGGCGAAAAGAAAATATTGCCTGTGCCTGAAGAGTACCTGGCAAAGAGCTTCATGGCAAAACAGTTATTCGCGTTGGAAATTTCGTTCTCCGCGCCAGAAGCACACAGGAATGAAGTAAAAACAATAAAGCAGGCGATAAAGATGCTTACGCTGGATATTTTTCTCATAAAACCTCCCTTGGTGGTGTTTATTTTGTGAAGCTAATGCTAGTCAAATAGTCCTGAGGACTATTTGACGGGTAGTCTCCACAAGTTATAATATAAAAGCTACCAACAAAATATTACAGCAACCAAGTACCCGTTCTAGTCCGAGGCTTTTAGCCGAGGACAAGAGGTACAAGTTTATTCTGTCCAAACGTCTACAGACGCTGACAGAATATTACGAAATCATGTACCCGTTCAAGTCGAGGTTTTACTCCAACAAGCGTAGTTTATATTATTTTATTTGGTATTTGAAATCTTTGAATCTCTGAATTCCAAATTCCAAATTGTTAGTATAATTATACTCTTGCCGGTTTTGCTGTCAAGTAAAGCTCCTAAGAGATAATATACGACGTCCCCGAAGTGACAAAGCGAAGTGGAGAACAAGAGGGAAAAAGTGCTAAAAGCAGTCCACTTTATAAAAATTATTTATTCAAATAAAATCAGTTATTTTATTTTGAAATTGCTGTAAAACTCCCAAATATCTTTACTTTTTATCCAAGCTTTATAAATGTTTTCCGGCAAGTCTTTATTCTCAATTGGTTGCACTGCTGATTGAATATATATATTTTTTACTTCCTCCCAATCAACTTTACATTTTGTCCATTTATTTTTATGGTCAATCTTATAATCTTTTCTCTGCATGTTTGAATTTTCATCGCCTTTTGTGATGGTTTGAATATTATAAAGGCCTAATTTATTACTTTTTACTCCTACAAAACTGAAACTATATCCATAATCATCACAATATTCACTATTTGAGCAATCATATTCAAACACTTTTATGAAAGAATTATTTATTAATTTAAATAAATATTTCTTACGCATATCGCCCACTATAATAATATCTTTTTGTTCAAATTTCATTTTGGAAACAGTAGGATAAGCTTTAAATTCAACAGTGAATAAATATTTAAAATTTTCTTTATTATCCAATTGATAAAAATTAACTATCCCTTTTTCATTGCAATGTCCTTTCATCCTCATATGCGGCACAATCAAAAAAGAAAAACCATTTTCACCAGATAATTCAAGTGGATCAGATTCTGCATCATTAGGAATTGGATTAAATGGTTTAAGATAAGTATCCATTTGTTTATATATTTGATTATAAAATTTTGTCCATTTATGTGGGAAATATCTAATTTCTGGTGTAATTTGATTTTCAGCAATTAAAATGCAGCAAAATATAGTAAATATTATTCCAACAAAAAGTTTTTTTTTCATGACCGCCTCCATTTTCTATTCAGTAATTTAGCATTCCAAATAACCCTGAACCACTCACCAACTCAAGTTTGGGGATTTCTTTCTGGATTAACTTCCCCAATCGTTATTTTACATTTTATAATTTAAAATTCTTAACTGATTTTTGAATTATAATGAAATACTTTTAATTTTTTTCAGCAAAGGAGGCAGCTCGTTTTGAATTATATCCCACATTATTTCGTAGCTTAAACCAAAATACTCATGCGCTATTATGTTCCTGAAAGCTATTACCTGATGCCATTCTATATTTTTGTTTTTGTCTTTTACCTGTTTGGGCATCTGCCTTGCTGCTTCGCCTATTATCTCAAAATTTCTGGCAACAGCATCCTGAACAAGGTTGTTTTGAACAAAACTGGAATAAGAAACGCCTTTTGTATATGACTTGATTTTTTTGATGGAATCAATTATGTCGTCGATATATAGTTTGGCATGCCTTACTTTATTATCCATTCAGCCTCTCCTAAAATCGACTTTTTTATAGCCGGTTTCATGGCTTCCCTGCATAAAATGTCCACTTTCCGGCCCGTAGCTTTTTGCAGACTTTCTTTAAGGCCGAAATAATTTTTAAATGTAGGTTTGTAAAATTGAACCAGCAGGTCGACGTCGCTTTTTTTCCCGGGTTTGCCGTTGACAAACGAGCCAAACACTGCGACTGACGATACCCCGTATCCCTTTATCATGTCCTTATTATCCCTGATTATTTTAAAAACTTTTTCCTTATTACCCATAATATTTGCTCCTTTATTTGATATAACCCGTATTGTCCATGCTTTCTTTACAAATTATAACGCCGTTATTTTTAAAAGTCAATTTTATTGCTCAAGGGCGCCATCTTTACTTATCGCTTCTTCGTGTCAATCGCTTTTCTCCGGTACATTTATGGCAGTCAAGCCTGCCGCTACCGCAACCTATCTTTTTTTCATCCAATTCTTCACCATCTTCACACCCTGTTTAAAAACTGCATGCCCTATCTTGCCCGGGAGCGACTGCGGCACGTGGTTTTCCGCTTGTGTTATTAAATCCTTTGCCAGCTCAAAGCCGGGGTTTGAAGTTTCTAGTTTCTGGTTTGTAGTTTCTAGTTTGGGATTTAAATCTTTTCCCTGATCCTTACCTAGAAACTTGAAACTAGAAACAAGAGACTTGTTTTCCTGTCCATTCCCTTGAATCTCTTGAGCTTTTGAACCTTGACCTTTGAACTTGTTCTCCTGCTCCACATCCCCCGCCTTTATCTTTTTAATCAGCCCCAGCACATCCGCCCAATACGGGTTATCTTCTAATTTGCTGTCCTTATGCTCCGACCACCATAATGCCCCTGCTGCGCCCAGAGCCCCTAAAGCCGCCTTGTCATCACCCTGTATTATAATAATATGAATGCCACCCTTAGCCGGCATTTTTATCTGAAAATACCCTGTGTTTTTCAACTCCCGCAATAGTCCTTCATATGGCCAATCCTGCCCTTGTTCTTTCGGCTCGCCACTTACCCCTACCCCCTTCCCACTCACCGGGAATTCTTCCGGTGAATTGCCTGCTTTCACCCATAAAGCCAGCTTTTTAGCCTGTTTTTCAGTCATTTTGTGCTTTATCAGCACTTTTAAGGACTTTTCCATCTTGTCAAGGTCGTCCGGATAGCCACTTGCAAGCCCTGTCAGGGCAATAACAGCAGACTCAGGTATCTTCCAAATTGTGGATAACTCCGGATTCCGGAGTTGTCCACATATTTGCGCTCTTGCCGCTGTATTCAGCAACCGCATCACCTTTGCTACATCCCCCACATATTGAAACCTTAACTGGAGCTTGTCCGCGATTTCCTGGTTATTGAGGTCAGGGCATAAAGCCATGTATTTTTCAATGCCCAGGTAGTCGTCAAACCAGTTCGGGGGTTGCGCCTTATTGCCCATAATCAACTCCAGCATCTCATCCGCCCGGCTGATGCCTTTCACAACAACCGCCTCTATCTCGGTCCAGCCCAGCTTTTTCGCGGCTGCGTACCTGTAGTGCCCGCACAAGATGTAATAATTGGTTCCCTGCCCCACCAGGCCGTCGCCGGCCTTTCTCTCATCCGTCAAAAGCACCAGCTTGACAGAGTTAAGCAGCCCGTCCTTATCCATGGACTTCGCGACAGCATCCACAATATCCTGCTCCAGGAAGCTTCGCGGGTTGTCCGGGTGCGGCCTGATTTCGGAAAGTTGGATTTTCATTTTAGTACCCCCTTATAATAATTTTAAGCCTAATATAACGGCTCTTTGAATGTAATAATTATAAGCTCATCCTTGTCTTCATCAAATACAGCAAGTTTTTTCCGGTCCAGGGATAGCGCTGCTATTTCACTTTCCCGTGAAATCCTGTAATAAATTTTTGCTGCTTTTTCTCCATGCCCGAATAAAACAACCATGTATTCATTATCTGTATCGGGAATATCCATCGTCACAATTCTTGTTTTTTCGTCCGGGCAAAACCAGATCATCCTTCCATATTTAAAGATTTGCTTCTCATTGCCTTTTTCATCCGGTTCATATACTCCCTGTATCCCGGGATACCCGTTTTTATACCCGACCTGTTTTCCGCGCAGAAAAGAACGTGTGTTTCCCCCTGTTTCCCCGGCCAGGTCATGGTGCATAAATTCATTTACCATTTTGCCGCTTTCCTTTTCACTGAGGACAGTGCATGTATTATCCAGCATGTCATACCGTGTTATCAGGCTGTTTTTATTGTTGAACATTATGAGCTCATTCCTGCCCTGCTTCACAGTAGAACCCGCATCAAATGACAGGGGGCGCTCGTCAAAATTATCCTGGAATTCTTTTAAGCAGTCGTCTTTTGCCGTTATTGTCTTTCCTGTTATTACCATCGGCCCTTTTGCCCATTTCGTAACCAGAAGATTCGGCCTGTCAATGTCGTAATATACCATTTCATCTCCCAGATCCTCGATAATGATATGTGGATTATATAATATTCTCGATATTTTCTTTTCCCCGGTTGTAAAATCAGAAATGTTGTATGGGCTTATCACATGGGTGGTTTTCCAGTCTGACAGGTTAATCAGGTTTTCTCCTGACTCACTTCCCCAAAAAAAGAACCTGTTATTGGACATAAAAACGCCGTATGCCGAACCGCTTACATAAAAATATTTGATATCCTGAATTTCAATAACAGGCAGGTTTAGGTCCTTAGGTTTACCAATATTGGCATCAGAAGCAGGTATATTTGGAATAAATATAAGCAGATATAATAAACAAACCCCTAAAATATATATAAATTTTTTCACAACCGCCGCCTTTTTAAAACAATTTCCAATTTTCAATGAAAAAATCTTTCTTCTCTTTCAATTGAATTATCTCCGACTTTGTCGGAGGATTCAAAAACTCTCCTTCCCCCTCGACGAGGGGAAGGTTGGGATGGGGGTGATGTAGCAGCTAACCCGTTATTGCCGCTACTTCACCCTCTCCTTTTTCCTCTCCCATCGAGGGAGAGGAAACCACCAACTTTGTTGGTGGTCAACAAAATGTGGGGTTTGCAACCCCACGCCCACCACCGACTAAAGTCGGTGGATTCGCGGACATTGACAATTTATGACTGCATTATACCCCTTCTTTTCTTGCTGTCAATTCCCTAACGAAAAGTGGCAAAGCGAAGCGGAGTATGAGAAAAAAAGAAGAGGAGGAGCTTCAACAATATATGTTATTATGCTCCTCCCCGTAGTGACTATCATATTCGGTTTTACTAAAGCAGATTTTTACCTGTTATTTTGCCCTGCCGGAGCTGCAGTGCCTGTCACCGGCACAGAAGCCGACGCTGTCACCGTATTGCTGTAATATTCATTAATCATTTCTTTCAGCTCCAGAAAATCTTTCGGCTGCCCGGATTGACCGCTGTCTCCGGATGCATCTGAGCCGGCATTCTGCTTCCACTTCCCGCCGCCGCCTCCTCCGCCAAAGCCTCCGCCACCGCCGCCTTTGTGCCTGCCTGAATTACCGCCTGAACTGCTGCCTGCATTCTTTGCCATATCATCTGTTTCGTCTATTACATCCAGCGCCTTTGCGATAATTTCCGCGCCTTCCTCTTTTGTTATCCGGCCGGTCTTCAGGCCGTATTCGGCGCTGGTAAGCTGGTCGGTTATATTCACTTTCATTTGCTCCATGCGCCCGGTCCAGTTCCTGTCGTTAACGTCGGTTATCATGGCGTCAATATCCGATATTTCCTCGCCCGTGCTTTTTACTATTGCTTTTCTTGGTGTGGCACAGCCTGCTGCTATAACCAGTATTATTGCGGTTAAGATCCGTATTTTTTTGAATTTTGTTCTCCTGGGGATAAAAGGTTATACTGGAATTTTGAGTCCCTGAGTAAAACTTCATCCATCATGCTGCCGGGCTGCAGTATTTGCCGCCCGGCAGCAATGGATTTTTTAAATTTATTTTGCCGGTGTTGCTGCTGCAACAGGTTTTGCCTTGGCTTTCTTGCCGCCGTGATGCTTGCCCATTTTCTTGACTGTTTTTGACGGGACAGGCGTCGGCGCAGCATTTGTCACATTTCCTGCAAATGCTACTGTTGCTGAAAATAGTCCGATTAGAACGATTGCCATAATTTTCTTCATTTTTGTCACCTCCTTCACTTTATGCTTTTTTACTTGCTTATTAGACGCTTTAAATTGAATATAAAGTTCCTTTTTAATGTAACTCCATTACCTCTTTAGTATTTTTATAACGGAATTTTTTACAGAAACCTGCTTTTAAAGTATTCTTTAGTATTTCTCTTTCCTGTGCAGGGTCCATGCCAAACGCGTTCCTGACCAAATCAAATTCATGCTCAAGCGAGCAGCCCAATGGCCCGGGGTCGTCGGTATTTATGCTGAAATTCATTTTCCTTTTTATTGCGGTTCCAATAGGGTGCTCCTTCAGTTTTTTATAGGCTGTCAAAGCCATATTACTGCTGGGACAAAACTCGATATGTATGTTTTTTTCAATAATATAATCTATTAACTTTTCATCGCGAAAAGCAGATAGCCCATGACCTATCCTCTCTGGGAACCCGTTTTCTATGGCATCCCATACAGATTCAGGCCCTGACCACTCGCCTGCATGGATTTCTATCCCGATACCGCTATCTTTAAATTTTTCAAAGGTTTTCCTGAAGGGCTTTACCGGATATCCATCCTCCGGCCCTGCTAAGGCAACCCCGCAAACAAACCCTTTTTTGTATAAATATAAAACCCTCTCTGCCTGCTCTGCAAGAATTTCAGGTGATTTATTCCTGCCCAGGCAGATAATAAACTCCACCTGTATTTGATTGTTTTCCAATAACCCGGTTTTATGCCGGAGTTCCTCAAACTCTGCTGTTATAACCCCGTAATCTTTTGCCATTTCACTCTTGGAAACCATAATTTCCACATAGCAAGCGCCCTGGTTTCTAAGGCTGGTAATATGGTTTTCCATTATAGGAAAAAAAATTTTTAAATTGCCGGCATATTTTGAATCAATAATTTTCCACCATTTGGAAAATCCTTCCGTAGTTGTGACAGGAAACAAATCTTTTAGTTGTTTGGATAGTTCCGTATCCGTACCGCTGTTATCCGGATTTGGTATTCCGTCTAAATGCAGATGAAGCTCAGCCATAATAAACAACGCCTCCAAGCTCAAGTCCTGATTTTATCTGGACAAGCGGTATTAAATTTTATTTAATATTTAATTTAAAATATTTTATTATCCTTAAAATCCTGGATTTGATAATCGCATTTTATACAACGATCGCGTTCTCCTATATTAATTTCCCCGCATTTTGGACACTTTATTTTAATAAAATTGTGATAAACTATTTTCCCAATTATTCCAATTATATAAGCTGGTACTATAAACGTAGCCAATGTAACAATAAAAAATACCCAAAAAAAATGTTTTTCGTCAGGTATTATGTGTTTGTTATAAGCTTCCTCTATCAGCGGTTCTATTTTAAAAATATAAATAATTATAAAAACGATAGAATCAATTGCCAAAATAATTCTCATGGTTTTAGTCCCTATAAATGTAATTCTTGCCAAAAATGAATAATTTTTACTATTTTGTTCGTCAATCATGCTCGCCTCCTTTTCAATAATTTTCAATTAGTAATAAACTATATTCACCCCATTTTTTTAAGCATCTTTCATGTCAGTTTACTATAATTACTTTTAACCCAGCCTTTTACTATCAGCAGGAATTTTTCAACTTCACTGATTAATTCCTCAGCCTCTGCCCTGGAAATACTGCCTGCATAATCATAATCAGTACGGTTTCTCTTTGTCCTGCATGAATCAAAATAGTCAAAAAGCACATCATATTTTTTGCCCATTATTTCCTTTGCCGCTTCCAATACGGTATAATGGTGGCCAAACCCATGCGCCCTGTATCCACTGCAATATAAAATAACCGTTGATAGCTGCAATGCGGCGTTGTAAGCCGTAGCAAACCTGCGGTCAACGGATAGTTCCTCTATCTTGGCGTCCTTGATATCCCTGTCTACAAGCAGGTACAGGTCCTTGATTTCCTTTTTTGAAGTATTGTGACGCTCAATTTTTCCCTGGTTTAATAATTGTTTTAAATTCATTTTCATCCCCTGCAATAAAGATTTTTTTATCCTTGATTACCGACATTATATAATTTTCCTTTGCGGATGCCCTTTGTTTCAGTTCGTCAACCGGCATTACTACGTAGTTAATTTCACGGGCCAGCTCTTTTTTAACTTTTGATATTTCTCCCGACAGTTCCTTTGCGGTCATGTCTCCCACTACAAACAGGTCTATGTCGCTGGATATGTTTTCAGTATTTTTGGCATAGGACCCGTAAATAAACGCGAATTTGACCCTTTTTTCATTCAATTTTTTTTGCATATATTCAGCCAGCCCCGCTGTTTTGATGAAAATCGATTTCAATTCGCTGTATATCGGGCACTTTTTATTAATGCGGTAATATACCCGGTTGCCTTCATCGTGCTTTTCAATCAGGCCGAGCTCCAGCAGGTTTATTATCTCCCTCTGGATGGCCCTTATCGGCTGTCCGGTCAGCTCTGATATCTGCCGCTGATAGTAGCTGTTTTCCGGGTTGAACAAAAACAGCTCCATGACATCCGACCTGGCTTTTGATAAGAAAAGTTTTGACACAATTTCACCTCGACTACAATTTGTAGTCAATTATATACAATTTGTAGTCAATTGTCAAGTAAGTCAAAACATACGAGAAGGAGCAAGCTCCTTCTCTACAAATACCAAAAAACCGTCATGTAGAGCGGCGGCTTGCTGCCGCTCAGTACGTTTTTTATTCAAAATCCGGCAATTCGCAATCGGCATTTGGCATTTCTAAATTCACCCCATTTTTCCAAGCATCTCTAACTTTATTTCATATTTTAGTTTTTTTCTGCTTTTAAATGCCTTGAATTCCTCAATCACGCAATCGGCAAGCAAAACCTGTTCTTTGCCGTAAGCGCCTGCTATGTGCGGGCTTAAAATAACATTTGGAAGTTTAAACAGCGCAGAATCTTTTTTTGGCGGTTCAGGGCTTGTGACATCCATCAAGGCAGTAAGGTCCTTGCGTTTTTTTAAAACACGTATAAGGTCATTTTCATTTACCTGCGCCCCACGGCCGGTATTGATAAATGTCGCATTTTTCATCATGGAAGAGAACAGACTGGCGTTTAAGGCGCCTTTTGTTTCCCTTATATCAGGTAAATGATTTGACACCACACGGCATTCCTTAAATATCTTTTCAAGTGATGCCTTGCTTGCTCCAAGCTTAATAGCCTGCTGTGCATTTAGATACGGGTCATAAACAAGTATTTCAACGCCAAAAGGTTTCAGCAGCTCAATAAGCCTTCGGCCAACCTTGCCAGCGCCTATTATTCCTACTTTGCATCCATAAAACCCGTCTTTGGTGATGCTCCATATGCCGGATTTTTTTATTCTGTATTCTCTTGCATGCCTAAAATAGCCTTTGCACGAGAGAAGCACCTGTCCAAGCGCAAATGCGGCAGTTGGCTTTGCGTTTTCAGCCCATGCACTGATTACCTTAATGCCTCTTTTCAGGTATGGCTCCGCGAAATATTTTACCGAACCTGCGGCATAAAACACTGCCTTAAGCCTGCTTAGCTCCGCAATCTGGCTTTCTTTTAACTGCGGCATGCCCCATGTAGAAAATATATATTCGATTTCTTTTATGTTGTTTTTGTATTTATCAAAATCTTTTCCGGAGATCATTTTTGGAAAAAAATTTACAAGGCTTTTTAGCTTTTCAAGCCTTCCCTGTCCGAAAACCTTTTTTATATTTTCCTCTGAATCGCAAAGTATGGCTGCTTTTGGTAAACAGTTAATCAACGTTTTTCACTCCTTGATAATCTTTTTTAACCCTCATCCTTGCCTTCTCCCTTAAAATGGAGAAGGAATTCTCTCCCTCTCCTGCTTGCGGGAGAGGGTAGGGTGAGGGTGGAAATTATTCTTATTATTTTTTACCCCAGTACTTCCTCAGCAGATACGCGGCGAGCTTGGGTTTCCTGGTGCGCGTGAAAACGCCTTTCCAGTTCATGCCTCCGGGCCTGTGTATTGCCTGGCCTGTCTTGAAATCGCACATGTTCCACACATGAGTGCCTGCCATGTAGGGCTTTTTTGCGGCTATATCAAGGTAACCTTTTATCATTGCTTTCTGGTAATCCTCACTGAACATGTCCGGATTGACTGGCGAACGCCTGCCCGGGAGCGCGTCAGCCCCGAATTCTGTCAATATCACAGGCTTATGGAATGTCTTATAAATAAAATCCAAATCCTTTGATAATTTCGGCAAAGCAACAGCAAGCTGCCCCTGCTCAGAATACCATCCAATGTACCTGTTCACGCAGACAACATCAAGGAACTCGAATGACTTTTCATACGCTCCCATGTAGCTGACGAGCGTAACGGGCCTTGTTCTGTCGAGCGACCTTGCGAGCGTCGCAAGCCTCTTAAAAAACGGTTTTGCCGCAGGCCTATGTGACTGCGGCTCATTGGCAAGGCTCCACATGACAACCGATGCGTGGTTTTTGTCCCTGGATATCATATCCCTGACATACTGTTTGCAGAGTTTTTCCCGTTTTTCCAATCCGGGATTCTTGAAAAACAAACCCACTGCCGGCGTCTCGTCAATGACCATAAACCCAAGTTTATCCGCAAGGTCAAGCTGCTCTTCGGCGTACGGGTAGTGGCTGGTGCGGAAGGAATTCGCGCCAAGCCATTTTAAAAGCTCAAAATCCTTTGCAACCCAGTACGGGTTATACCCGCGGCCCGTGCCCGGGAAATCCTCATGCCTTGCAACGCCTTTTAAAAATATCGGCTTGTTGTTTAAAAAAATCTTATTGTTTTTTACTGAAACAGTCCTTATGCCAAAAAACGTGCTGAAGCTGTCTGTTATTTTTTTATTTCTGATGATTTTCGAATTCAGCCTGTAAAGAAAAGGCGAGCCGGGCGACCAGAACTTCGCGTGCGATACTATAATATGGAAGTCGGCATACCTGCCTTTAAATTTTGCCTGACTTGATATGCCGCCGATGCTGACACTGGCCGAAGCGTCTGCATCAAAATCACGTTCTATCTTGACATGGACAATGCCGCTTTTGTCTTTGATACCTGTTGTAACTGTAATGTCTTTTATGGCCTGCTGCGGCGCCGCGCATAAATATACTTTGCGGTGTATGCCGCAATAAGGGAAGAAATCAAAAGACGCGGCAGGATAGGCTGTATTCGCGAACGCGTCTTTCGGGTTGTACGGTATATTGCCCGGCGGCACACGGTCAGGCGCGAGCTGCCCGTCGACAATGACAGAAAGCAAATTGTTTTTTTTCAGGATATTTTTTGGCAATATAAACTCAAAAGGCAGATTGCCGCCCTCATGCGAGCCGAGCTTTTTGTTGTTTAAATATACAGTGGCAAGGTAATTGACAGAATCAAAACGGATAGAAAGTTTTTTCCCTTTGAACTCTGCAGGCACGCTGAGCCTGGCTGTGTATTCAACAGGGCCGAGATAGTCGCGCTTGTCGGGAAAAATCTCGTTCCAGCTCGCAGGTGCAGGTATACTCCGCGGCTTTTCCCTGCCGAACCTGATGGCCCACGGCCCTTTGATCTCTATAAACTGCCTGAAAAAATTATTTTGTGGTCTAAGCATTATTTAAAATCTTTCTCCCCGAAAACTTCAGCTTCAAAAATATATATTTCGGTATTTTTATCCTTGTAAGCCTCGGGATGCAGGCCTGCCTTGCCCGCGCACAGGTTCCTCATGAACTCTTCCTTGGACCAGCCTGTCTCAATCGCCACCTGCGGCAGGAAAACCCCGCTGCGTCCGCCCCTCCTCACTATTACCCCGTGCTTTCCCATCTCTATCTCATCAATGCTGCTCACCCTTTTTTTCGGCGACAGGGCTGATATCTCTATCTCGATTTCTTTCAGCTCGCTTTCCTGGAGCGGATTAAAGCGCGGGTCGCCTGTGGCCGACTCCACTGCCATCTCTATCACTGTCTCGTAAAGGGGCTTAAGTGCCTCTATCATCCCTATGCACCCGCGGAGCTGCCCGTGCCTGTGCAGGGTCACAAAAGCTCCGCCTTTCTGCATAAACGCGGGGTCGTCCGTATGCACACTGGAAATCCTGTTGGTTTTGATGTAGTTTTCGATTGTCTGCCTGGCAATCCTTAAAAGGATCTTTTTTTGGTCGTCTGTAAGCATGTCTCCCTCCTGTTTCTTAGAATTTCCTTGACAAAAGCGCTATTAAAAATATAATTGTTATCCGCGGGCCCTTAGCTCAGTTGGTTAGAGCAGTAGACTCATAATCTATTGGCCGTAGGTTCAAGTCCTACAGGGCCCACCATTTTTTTATAGCGAGGATTTATCCTCGCTTTTTTTATTTCAAGGCCATGTAGGACTTGAAGCGAATGTGCCGCACCCTTTATCCTTCCTCTTTCAATATCTCGACTTTAACCGGATCCTTTACGAGTTTTTTAAATTCTTCTGCATCTTTTTCATCGCCGACAACAATCTCTCCGTAATGCATTGGGATGGCTATTTTTGGTTTAAATGCGTTGACTGCCTCAGCGGCCTGCTTTGCGTCCATGGTATAAGTGCCTGCCACCGGCATAAGCGCCACTGTTATATCACGCAATTCGTTCATCTGGGGCAGATAGTCGGTGTCACCGGCATGATATATCCTGGTGCCCTGTATCTGGATAATAAACCCTGTATTTTCCTCGCTTTTTGGATGAAAGTTCTTTTCTATATTATAAGAAGGTACTGCCTCGCATTTGATGCCGTCCAGCTCAAGTACATCGCCTGGCTTTACTTTCTTTATATTATTATAGCCTTTAAGCTCTTTTGCGACCTGTTCAGGGCAGATTATCACGGTGCTGTCCTTGATAATGGCGTCTATGTCATTGATGGAAAAATGGTCAAAATGCCCGTGCGTCACGAAAATATAATCTGCCGGGACAGTATCTTTTATTTTAAACGGGTCTATGTAAATTACTTTATTGCCTGCCTCTATCCTGAAGCTGGAGTGGTGCAGCCAGTGTATAGATTTTAGGATATTGACGCTCATTTTTCCCTGTGCCTCCTTAAATCAGCCGCCGGTTATGGCTGATGCTTCCACGTTTATCAAATTTACCTTTGACCAGAATTCCTTAAGCCTGTTTTTATCGGTGATCACTTCGGGCCTGTAGTTGTCAAGATAAACCGGTATGACCTTTATGCCGGAAATTTTCCCTTTTTCAATCTTTGCCTTCACTATGGCGCTGTACTTTGTGCTCTCCCTGTCCTGGTCAAACACGAAGTTTCCAAGCCCGTAGAAAATATACTTGCCGTTGTAAAGCTCTATGTCCTGGAAAAGGTGCGTATGCGAACCTATGATAATGTCCGCTCCCTCGTCGAGTATCTCCCTGGCCTCGGAGTACTGGTATTTCTGCACCGGCTCGTTTTCCTTGCCCCAGTGCATATAAACTATCAGGGTGTCCACTTTTTTTTTCGCCGCTTTTACGTCTCTTTTTATTGCGCTGATGTAAGCGGGTATCACTCCGAGCCTGTTTTTTGTTGGCGTGAAGCTGGCTGGCGACACCTGCGAGTAACATAAAAATCCTATTTTCAGCCCGTTTACTTCCATAATCAGCGGTTCATTCGGTCTGTTCAAATCGCCTTTGATTATGCCCTGGTATTTTATACCGTTTTTATCAAGTATCTGCATTGTCTGCAGTATGGCATCCTGGCCGTAATCCAGCGAGTGGTTGTTTGCAAGCGACAGAATATTATAGCCGGCGTCTTTTATGGCTTTCGCGCACTCTTCCTGCATGTATAAATATATGCTTTTGCCCGGTACTTGTTTTAGGTCCTTTATGCTGTCCTTGTATACGAGCGGCGCCTCGCTGTTACCGAATACAATATCACAGCCTTCAAACTGCTTTGCGCTGAGCGTGAAAGGGTAGTCTATCCCGTATTTAATAAGCAAAGGCTCCATCCTGCGCCCCATCATGATGTCGCCTGTAAAAGCCGCGGTCGCAGCCTGCTCTTTTTGGATTTTTTTAGCGGTTTGCGCGGGCGCGCAGGAAATCAGAATAATGAATACGCATAAAAAAACCGGAACAAATTTTTTCATATTATCTCATTTGCCGAAAAGATTTTTTATCAGGTCTTTTGCGTTGTCCTGGATGTATTTTTGCCCGTCGTTCTGCAGCTTGCTGCCGAGGTTTTTCCTGATATTTTCGAACATCCTTTTCTGGTTGAAATCATAGCGCTTGTTTGCCACTGTGCCGTATACCCTGAAGTCAAAAGGCAGCCAGCCGTCGGACGAGTACGCGTAGCTGATATCTTTTATTCCCATGTTTTGCGCGACGGCTTCCTGTACCTGCTTTGCCACGCGCGAGTTCAGGTCCATTGATATTTTAAAATCAAGCTTGGTATCTACCGTAACATAACCCTCACCGTTTGCCCTGATATCACCTTTTTCGCCGTTCTTGCCCGAATACATTTTAAAATTCCTGATATTTATGACGCCATCCGACATATCGAAGTCTCCGCCAAGGTAATCAAAAGGCATGTCGTTCCTGAAAGCCTCGATTTTTGTTTCCGTATAAAGGTCCTTGCCTGCGTCAAGGGCCGCGAGCTTGCCGTCCCTGACGGCAAAATTACCGCTGCCTTTTATGGTATGCGCCACATTAGAAAACGTACTGCCGGAAAAACTGCATTTTGTGCTGAAGCTGCCGTAAACCTTGCTCTGTATATCGTCCAGCAGTCCCTTCTTTTTTGGGTCTTTTTTCGGCAGCACTGCTATGGCGTCATCTATAAGTTTGTTTACCTGCACATTTTTTATCGCCACGTCAGTGGAATATTTTTCACTGTTTAAATCAACGTTCAGTATGTCATAAATGGTGCCGTTGTAGGCCGATATAGAAGTCTCGACAGTAAGCTTGTTGTCTTTCAATTTTATGTTTGAAGTTGTCTTCCCGGCCTCAACCGTCTTAAATGTAATAGCGTCTGCTTTAAGGCTTATGTGAACCTCAGGAAGTGATGCCTGCTTTTTTGCTTCCGCGGACTTTCCGTTAGAACCTGTTGAATGCGTACTTTTTGATGACGGTTTAGACTGTCCCGGGGAAGCGCTGTTAGAGCTTTGTTTTGAGCCTGTTTTCTGCTTTTGCGGGAAAAGGGCAAGCAGATACTCGGTGGCGAATTTTGGCGAGTATATGTCCACATAAATTTTGCTGTTTTTAGTCTTATTGAGTCCATAGCCCTGCATATCAAGCTTCACGCTCTGTCCCGCAAGCAGGAAATTCAGCTTGCTTTTCAGCTCGTACTTATCGTTTACCGAAATTTTACCTTTCAGGTTTTCAAGAATCTTATTTTCTTTATATGTTATTCCCCCGTTTTCAAGTGATACGGTATCCTGAAACTGTAGTTTTTTCGAGTCTGCCATATACCTGAACCAGGCAGTGTTCAATATGCCGATATTTGTAGTTATGCCTTTAAGCTGCGATTTAAACTCTGCAGGCAGGTACTGTATAACCTCGCCTGTATTCAGGTTTGTGACAAGCTCGCCGCCGATATTTTTAAAATCAGTAACATCGATTTTGCCGCTTGAATTTACATCTGCTATTTTTGCCGATGATATATTTAACTCAAGGGCCTTTTTCTGCATATCAAGAACAAGGCTCGACCTGAGCGATACCGGTATATTCAGCTTGCCGTAAGCTGTATTGCAGCTTAAATTAATGCCGACTGGCCTGACTGCGGACAGGATGGCATTTTCCATGTCAAAATCAAAATGATCCACTTTAACATAAAGCGGAGTCGCTGATGAAAAATCCTGGTATGAAAAAACCCCGTTTTTCACTCCTACGCTGGTTATGATAACGTTTTTAATAAAGTCGGATTTGGCAGGCTGCGAAGAAGCTGTCGTCTGCGGCACAGGAGTTGGCAAAGGTTGGCTTTTCTTATGCATTTTGGATTTTGAAACCGATTTAGCCTTTACGGGAACATTTTGGTTTTTATTGAACATATCGGAAAAATTGAACCTGCCGTCCTTATCCTTGATTATCTCAGCATATGGCGACACAAGCTCAAACTTGTATATGACGAGCTGCCTTGCAAACAGGGCAAAAAGATTGTATCTGAGCAAAATCACATCGTCTTTTATAAAGCTACCCTGCCCGTCGCTTTCTTTTATAATAACGTTGTCCAGTTCAATGCCTTTAAATATATTGAACTGCAGTTTTTTGACTGAAACCTGCCTGCCGGTCAGGCTTGTCAGCTCATTGACAAGCATAGCCCGCATTTTTTCAGGTGGAAATAAAAATGGAATTGATGCGATCAAAACTGCAAAAATTACAAGGATGGCTATAACTACAATTGCTGAGATTTTAAGTATCTTTTTCATAAAGGCATATGCCTCGGCAATGGTTCTCTTGCTTAGTCTTCTTTCTTGGATTTGCTTTTTGGCTCTTTGACAGGTTTTTCCGGCTCAGATTCCTGTTTTTCCGGTTTTTCTGTTTTATCGGATTTATCGCTTTTTAACTGATCAAAATATTTTTCCCTGACTTTAAGTTCAATTTCTTCAAGGACGTTTGGATTTTCGGTCAAATAGGCGATTGCAGATTCTCTGCCCTGGCCGATCTTTTTTCCGTCATAAATATACCATGAACCGCTTTTTTCAACTACACCCTGGCCCTCTGCTGCCTCAAGCGTGGCAGGTTCTCTCAATATTCCTTTGCCGAAAACAATATCAAAAATAGCTTCCCTGAATGGCGGAGCTACCTTATTTTTCACTATTTTTGCCTTAACTTTATTTCCAACATGCACATCGCCCTTTTTGATTGTTTCAACCCTTCTGATATCAATCCTGATGGACGCATAAAATTTCAGGGCCCTGCCGCCGGGAGTCGTCTCCGGGTTACCGAACATAACACCCAGCTTTTCCCTGAGCTGATTTATGAAGATAACAATCGACCCTGACTTATTTATTATGCTTGTAAGCTTTCTCATAGCCTGCGACATAAGTCTGGCCTGCAGTGCCATATGTGCATCTCCCATTTCACCCTCTATTTCTGCTTTCGGAACAAGAGCAGCAACGGAGTCAACGACAATTACATCCACGGCGCTGCTTCTTACAAGCGTCTCAACAATTTCAAGAGCCTGCTCGCCGTTGTCTGGCTGTGAAATAAGTAATTCATCAATATTAACACCTATTCTTTTTGCATATTCTGCATCCATTGCATTTTCAGCGTCTACATATGCCGCTGTGCCGCCCCGCTTTTGAACAATTGAAACTATATTTAAGGCAAGCGTGGTTTTACCCGAAGATTCCGGCCCAAATATTTCAATTATTCTACCGCGTGGTATTCCGCCTACGCCAAGCGCAAGATCAAGTGACAGCGCGCCAGTAGGAACAGCTTCAACTTTGGCAATCGGCGCCTTGCCAAGCTTCATAATAACGCCTTTTCCGAATTGTTTCTCTATTTGTGAAATAGCAAGTTCTAAAGCCTTTTTCTTATCGTCTGACATTTTTGTCACCCCTGATAATAAATTTTAGGAAATTATAACATTATTAGTTGTACTGTCAAGAGTAATAGATTTTTATTGGCTGAGATTTAAAAATATTTTTCGATATACATATTGATATACTTAATGAATAGCTTTACCTTCTTTGATTTCAATCAGATTGGATATCTTAAAATTTTTCAGATTTTCTTTATACGTCGTTGTTATAATTATTTGATTGAATAAACCAAAAGTTCTGATAATCAAATCTTTATTTGGATTGTCCAATTCAGAAGAAAAATCATCAAGTAAAATCAGTGGATAAAAACCTTTCTTCTGTTTCAATACCAATCCTTCCGCTAATTTCAATAAGATTACTGATATTCTTTGTTGTCCTTCAGATGCAAATTGCTTTGCTAATTGATTATTATAATAAATTTCAATATCATCCCTATGCGGCCCAATTAAAGTAATTGAACGCGCTATTTCATCATTTAAATGTTCTATAAAAAACTGTTCATAATTAAATTTTATATTTGTTTCATCGAGTTTTAAAAAATTTTTTGAATAATAATTTAAATGTATGTTTAACTTTTCATTGACTAATTCATTTTTAAGTTTATTATTTATTTCTTCAATATATTTCATCCTTAAAAGAACAACTTTAATACCTTCTTCAATTAATTGTTTGTTCCAAATATCAAGAACATTATTTGATAACTGATTGTCCCTTATCTGTTTAAGCAAGTAATTTCTATGCGAAACTATTTTATTATATTTTTTAACAATTTGATAATATGCTTTATCAATTTGAACTATTAGATCATCTATATAATTTCTCCGTATTAATGGCTCGCCTTTTATGATCATTATATTTTCCGGTGCAAATATAATAATTGGTATTTCCCCAATAAATTGTCCGGAATTAACCTTTTTTTCATTTATTTTAAAAATTTTCTTTTTTAATTCTGAATTATATTCTACAGCAATTTCTTTTTTAATTTCATCATGTTCCGATAAAATGCTAACCCGCATAACTTTTTGATTGTATTTTACCAGATTAATATCTTCACTCGTCCTAAATGATTTCATCATTGCTACCCAATATAGAGCCTCAACAATATTTGTCTTCCCAGATCCATTTTCACCATATATAAGATTGATTCCTTCATCTAATTCAATTAATAAATCATTATAATTTCTAAAATTTTTTAATTCGATCCTATTAATTAACACTTTTATATTCCTCCACACCAAATAATTAAAAATGAAAGTTATTTTTATAAGTACTTTCAAATACACCAGTAAATTCCATATTCCAAAAACTAGCCAAGACTTTCAAAGCTTATGAACAAGCTGGCTTAAATAATCTTTATTACAAGGATTTAATTGCTTCCCAGTTTGACTAGTTAGTTCGGTTTACTGTCTCAACAAGATATTAAGAACGTTCTACGTGGAACATCCGACTCTTATGCACATTTTTATTAAAATTAAATAAAGGATTTTTATTAATTTTATTTATTGTCCTTGGATATATATCAACAGTTTTCCACATTTTTTTAACAAATATAATTGAATGTGCTCCATTATTTTCAGGTAATTCATAATTCATTACATGATCAATCTTCAAACCTAATGTACTAAAATTACTGTTATGTTGTTTATCTACTAAAGAAGCTTGTTCTTGACTTGAATATAAACATAAATATCCGTCTTTTTTAATGAAACTTGCTGATATCTCAAACGTTGTACTTAAATTCGAGAATGCCCTTGTTACACAACAATTGTACTTTTCTCTATAATTATCATTTTTTGCTATTTCTTCTGCACGATTATTTAATACTTGCACATTGTCTAAATTTAGTTCTTTTATAATATAACTAATAAAATTAGTCTTTTTTTTATTTGATTCTAATAGATTAAAATTAACGTTTGGGTAAACTATTGCCAATGGAATACCCGGAAATCCTGCTCCAGAACCTAAATCTAACATTGTTTCACATAGTGAAATATTATAAAATTTTATTATTTGTAAAGAATCTATAAAATGTTTAATAATAATTTGTTTATCAGTTTTAAGACTTGTGATATTTTTTATTCGATTATATTTGATAATTTCGTTTAAAAAAAAATTAAATTTATTAATTAATGAATTTTCTGTTAAATCTTTATCAAATTCAGAAAAAAAAGTTAATAATATATTATTTAATTTCATATTTTATTATCTCATTGAAAAAAAATATTTTCAATGATTTATTTGAAATTGGCAATAAGATAAAAATGGATGTTATTTACTATTAGATTTCAGAATTAATTGTAAAATTATTTCCGCACGTCTATTTTCAAATCTTTCTTCTTCGCTCTTATTTGGTTTAAGTGGTTTCTTTTCTCCATATCCTTTAATAATGAATTTATTTTCATTAAATTTATGTCTTTTAATCAAATAATTTTTTACAGCGTTGGCGCGTGCAATTGATAACTCGTAATTGGAAGGGTATGATTTAGTATGTATAGGTATATTATCAGTATGTCCTTCTATTAAAATATATGTGTATTTATATTTTTTTATTAATGCATTTATATCATCGAGTACCTTAAAATATTCTTCCTTAATATTTGCGGAACCACTGTCAAAATGTATTGTAGGGTAGAAAAATATGTGATTCCCTTTCTTAACCATTTTAACATTAAGTTCATTTTCTTGTTTTTCTTCTATTGTTGGCTGAGAAACCGGCGTATTTATTGATTTTTTTGCATAGGTTGCAGTTGGTAATGCGGTATTGACAGCTTTTACAGTTGAAGTACTTTTTATTGCAAAAACATTCTCAACATTTGTTTTAGGAGTAACAACCATACCAATGGATTTTGTTGGGATTTCAGTTGGTAGTGGTTTTTCGAGTACTCTATATAACCATGAAGGAGAAACACCAAATACGCTGCTTTCAGTTGATAGCTTTTCCTGGTCGCTTCCATCAAGCTTCATCTTCCATAATTCAGGCGAATACTTGTCTATCCTTGCGCTTGAAAAAACTATGTATTTCCCATCCGAAGAAAAACATGGCGAATCACTTTTGCCATCAGATGTTAGTTTTTTGACAGTTGCTTTATCAACCGCTTCAAGTATCCAAATATTTGAAACATCTTGATCCAATACAGTAAATACTATTTTATTTTCTTTAGGCGACCATTGCGGTGAAGCCGCAATTTCATTAACAAAATCAGTTAAACGCGAGTCTTCAAGGCTGTTAATATCTTTTATATATAAATTATATGTATTTACTTTTTCTATTCTGGCATAAACAAGTTTGTTGTCTTTTGATAAAGCAGGAGAAATACAGTCATGCGTTGTTGTAAGTGCTTCCTGATTGTATCCATCTTTACTTATCTTCCATAAATCTTTATTTCTTGAATAAATTATATACTGTGAGTCTTTTGTCCAAATTGGAGCGTTGTGCATATTAAAATTTTGTATGTCCCCTTCGACATTATCTTCGTCAAAAGTGAGTTGGTATGTTTTATTTGTATTAAAATCTCCAATCCAAAGATTGTAGCTATTTTTTGTCTTGGCCCAGAATGCTACATATAAACCATCCGGCGAAACGGATGGAAACCATTTGCTGTTATTGTCGTAAAATATTTCCTCTCTTCCTGTTCCGTCAGTATTTACCCAATATAAATCGCCGTTATAAGTGAATAATATTTTTTCCATATGGGGCACAGGCGTCATTGTCGGGACAGGAGTGGCAACTGTTGTTTTATTGTTTCTATTACATGCTGAAAACATGCATAAAATAAGGATTATTATGAATATCAGTATATTTTTTTTCATATTAATTCTTTGCTTTTTCCAGTATTGGTGTTGCAGTTTTAATGTCTGCCAATACCGGATAATAAGATTTAAAGTAATAAGTTAATCTTATTGCCTCTTTTGCTGAATTAATATTTACTTTATAAATATCACTCCCTTGCACAAAAACAATATTATTACCGTCATTAAACCAGGTCGGGCTAAATCCTCCATTAAATGATATCTGTTGTTCTGTAGAACCATCGTTTTTAGTAATCCAAATATTAGGTCCATTGTTTTTATCTGATAAATAAGCTATATCATTCTGGCTTTTGTTCCAGACAAGGTCATTATAAGGATAATAAGTTTCTTTTATGAATTTTATGCTTAAATCAATGAGATTATAAATACATATTCCTTTATTGTTAAAATAAATGATACTATTGTTATCACACCAATCAAAACTTGGGTTTAAAAGGTCGCTTGCTATTATTTGATTAGCGTTTGTTCCGTCTGTAAACATACTCCATAAACCATTATGCATTTTTGTTTTTTCTCTTGAAAAAATAATTTTTTCTCCTTCAGGCGATAGCTTAAACATGTTAACATCATGTACACTTGTTAATGCAGAAGGTGTTTCTCCGGTTTTATCTACGGTCCAAATATCACTCTTTTTTAAAAATATTATTACATTAGAATCCTTGGTCCACACTATTTGTCCCCTGTTATACAGGTCTATTGATATTACATTATCCTGATCGTTTGTAAGCGGTTTTTGCTCAGTACCGTCGATATTCATTATCCACAGGTTTGAAAAGCCCGACCTGTCTGAATAAAATGCGATTTTATTGCCATCGGGTGAAATAGTAGGGCACCAGTTGTTTTTATCTTTTGTTAAAATATTTTTATTCTGACCGTCTGTGTCCATGTTTCCGATCTGTAGAAATCCTTTGCTGTCTTCCATGACGTAAAAAATTAGCGTTTTATAATTTTCTCCTTGAATTATTTCATTTGGTTTGCTTATTGATAGATTTGATATACAAAATATAAACACTACTAATATTATAAATGTAGTTGTTTTATAATTCATTTTCTCCTCACAAATTCGATATACATCTTATTTTGTTCCATATTTTAAAGATAGTATATTCTATTGAATTTTAAAGTCAAGAATTATTTGATTTAATAGGGTTTTTCTTCATTTTGAATATTTTACAAAAAACCAACAAAATCAACTCAAATTTTAATAAAAAAAATTAAAAAAATTTGGTATTTATTGTATAATCTAATACATGATTTAAATAATGGAACTATTCGGGTTAAAGCCCGGGCACCTTAAACTGCAACGGCTTGCTTTCTGATCGCCGTCTTAATTTTACGTTTGTATCAGTAATGCGACTTACCCGAAGCAGAATGCGCAACGCGCAATCCTTCCTGCTTAGGGTATTGCAAACAGGAGAAAATCATGGGAAAAAAATTGTTATTATTAATAATTTTTACGATTTTTATTTTTTCCTCATGTTCTCAGCTGAATAGAAACAATCCGACCGATCCCAAAAGCAACAATTATATCGGTTTCACATACAAAGGCCAGTCAGCTTATCCTTCCGATGCTGTTGTAAGCGCCCTGGACATTAACAGCGGTACTATAATGCTTGGCGCTGTCTCTACATTAAATAATTATGGGGAATGCATTGTGGAAATATCTCCCAATCAACAGACGGGATATGTTACTTTAAGCGGCACATCAATGCCTACTGATTTATGCCACGATAGCGCCGGAGACGAATTTATAACTGATGCTAAAAATATAATACAGATAATGGGTTCCGACGGGTATTGGCACTATATAACTATAACAGCCACCACTATCACAACCTTGTATTTAGTCAGTTATAATAGCAATATTTACCTTTCAAACACTTCTGATCAGACTTTACAGATTTACACCAAAGGAGCCAATCTTGACTCGTGGACAAACTCTACGTCGGTTTCTGTTACATCCACGTCAAATGGCCAGTTTTCGCCCGGCAGGATATTTGCCTCCGCTGATTATATTTACGTTGTTAACAATTTGAATAAGATGGAAGTGCTGCAGTTTAACCCCGGCAATCTTTCGGCTCAAACCGCTACCGATATCATATTTGGTGCTGACGTTGTAGACGCTGCTTTATATCAAAACAATACCCTGCAGGTCCTTTCAGAGCAGGCGATTTACCAGGTTAATGAGAATTTTTCAATTATTAAAACATGGGGTAATTACGGCCAGGGTGACGGCAGGGTATCAAACGGCAGGCTTATTGCGTACGATGGAAGCAGTATTATTTATATATTAGACGGTGTTGAATTAAAAATGTTCGGTACCAACTAAATGTCCCGGAAAATTTTGATTATTATTTCGGCTCTTTTTTGTTTTTCAGGCCTTTTTGCCGACCAGCAGCCGGCTTATAATTACTCCCAGCCTGCAAATACTTCTTCATATTATTCCACTCCTACAACATCAACCTCTGCGCAGTATTACAGGACCGTCACCGGCCTTGCAAACAATCAGTATAAATACACAGCATCATACCCGGTGAGCCAGTCCGCTGCTCCTGCTGTCACTTCTACTGCCCAGTCCCGGTACACATCTGCCTATTCCACGCAGTCTGCAAAAACAGCACCTGATGTATTTGTCCCGCTGCATCTTACTATCACAGCAGAACAAAAAGCCGATCTCCGCTCACAGTATATGTTCAAAGGTGACCAGTATTTCAAGTCTTACTACTATGCCCAGGCGCTCAGGTACTATTATGTTGCGGTCCAGATAGAGCCTGACTATGTCCGCGGGTGGAAGCAGGTGGCATTTTGTTATTACTTGCTTAAAAAACATAATTACGCATATATTGCCTTTAAAAAGGTCCTTTCATATGACCCGGACGACAAGGATGCAAAGGAATTCATGGATTTCTATGCCGAATGGATAAATAAATCGCAAAAAAAACCGCCTGTGAAAAGGGAAATGTTCGATTCCGTGTGGAGATCCATGGTGCTGCCCGGCTGGGGCGAGATGAACAACAATCAGGTTTTGAAGGGCCTGCTTTTCGGAAGCGGGTTTATACTGTCACTCGGCCTCACTATTTACAATGTCATGGATGAAAGATCCAAATATGCCGTATACCAGCAGGCAAACGAAAATATCGATATAGCATATAACTCGGCCCAGGACGCGTATAATACTGCTCTTGTTTTTGGCATTGCGACGGCACTTGTCTGGATAGGAAGCATGGTTGACGCCGGATTAAATTATAATTGCGAGGAAGCAAGGAACAATACCTGGGATATTATGTATAATAACAAAACTTTTTTGTTTTGTGATACGGTCCGCTTCTAAAATCTCCCGTATACCAGTCCCTTTCCCACGTGTTTTTTTAAAAAATTCAGTATTTCCCTGTTTACACTAATCTTTTTTTCCTTATAAAACACGCTGCCCGGGAAGGTTATCAGCTTGTGCGCATGTATTTTCACACCGCGTTCCACAAAATTCTCCATCATCCTTAAAGTCTCGTCATTATCTTTTTGAGTCTCAAAAGGGAACCCGAAAATAAAATCCACGTTTGTCTTAAACCCGTTTCTCAAGGCAAGCTCGACAGCGCTGTACACGTCGTCTACAGAATGCTGCCTGCCGGTCAGCTTCAGTATACTGTCAGAGCCGGACTGCGCGCCTATTATTACATTATCATTGTCGCAGTATTCTTTCAGCAGGGAAATAGTTTTTGTATTGACGAACTCGGGCCTTATTTCGGAAGGGAAGGATCCGAAATATAATTTCCCTTTATTTTTTAAAATCTTTTTCATGGCTTTAAGCATGCCTTCAAGTGCCTCATAGTTGATTTTTTTCCCGTCAGCTGACCCGTAGGACAAAGCGTTTGGTGAGACAAACCTGACGTCATTCAGCTTAAATCCAAGCATAAATTCCACATGTTTTGCTATATCATCTATACTTCTGTGCCTTGGTTTTGTGCCGCTGAGCCTTGATGTCTGGCAAAAACTGCATGCGTACGGGCAGCCTCTTGTTATTTCTATATATAATATCATGTTCGGATTCCTGAAAGGAAAGGCAGGGTACTCGTTCAGGTTTACAGGTTTTCCCTTAATTATCTTCCGGACGTTTGCAAAGCTGTTGTCATAAATATTTTTTAATAGTTCTTTTAAAGATTCCTCACCCTCGCCGCATATGGCATAGTCTGCGCCGTGGTCAAGGCAGCTTTGCGGGTCGCACGATGCATGCGGCCCTCCTGTTATTACTACGGCATGGCTGCCGCTGTTTTTGATTTTTTTTATTTCAGAAAATATTTTTTCTTTTTCTTTTGTTGCAAAAGAATAAAGAAAAATATTATTGCCTGCCTTTTCGGACTGAAACTCTTCCATAAGGCATGTTTTCTTGTCGTCAAAAAAACTGTCTGTTTCCAGCGCGCCAAGAAGCGCTGAAATACTGCTTTTGTTATACTTTGTTAAACGGAAATTTAATATCATAAAACAATTATATCTTAGTAACTTTATTTGGCAAGAATGAAAAAATATTGTATAATGAAATGAAATCATTTGAAAACCACCGGAGGTTATCATAATTTCCCTCCGGAATGCTATAATATATCCCTCACTCAACCAGTTGAGGGATTCTTTCTGGATTCTAATATCCAGGTAAAGGGGCAAAAATGAAAAACGACGAACTTTCGTTTTGGAAAAGAATCTACAGGATATATGTGTACGAGTCGGACCAGAGGGGCAGGGCAAAGTTGCCTTCTTTGTGCAATTATTTTCAGAACAGCGCATGGGAGCATTTCAACTCCATCGACATGCAGCGCGGCCCGTTTTTAAAGGATACCGAGATGTGGCTGATGTCCAGGATGGAGATAGAGTTTGCAAGGTTTCCAGTCTGGGACGAAGAGATTGAGGTTGTCACATGGTCGCGGGGCATAGACAGGATGCTGGCCTACAGGGACTTTACCATGACCGGTAAAAACGAAGAGGAAATAGCTGCCGGCACCACGACATGGGTTGTAATAGACACTGTTGACGGCAAAATCCAGCGCCTTGGCGAATTGTCAAAAAAATGGCCCTCGCTGCCGGATAAGTTTGCCATCGGAAGGTCCGCGAGTAAAATCGAGGCGCTCAAAGAGCCCGCATACGGCCAGCCTTTCACGGTCAAATACAGCGACCTTGACGTAAATATGCACGTAAACAACGTGAAATATATAGAATGGGCTCTTGATTCATACCCGCTGGAAATAGCGGATAAAATGCAGATAAAAAAGCTCCAGGTAAATTTTGAGGGCGAGACCAAATTCGGCGAAGAGCTGTCTGTCGGCTGCGAGCAGACAAACATGCCAATGGTTTTTTTGAATAATATTATCAGGAAATCGGATTCAAAGGAAGTCTGCAGGATAAAAATAGAGTGGAAATAAAAGAGTACTAAAACGGCAAATCCAGCTGGCTTTTATCTTCTTTTTTTTCAGGCTTAGCCTGTGCCTCGCCGAAGTTATGCATGGATACGCCGAGCAGCCTGATTTTCTTCTTTCCTGCTTCGGTTTTCAAGAGCAGGTTTTCGATATATCCCATTATAGTCGCGCCTGACTTCACAGGCTTTTCCACTGTCACGCTTCTTGTTATCTGCTCAAAGTCAAAATATTTTATTTTCAGCGTAATTGTTTTTCCTTTCATGTTGTTTTCCTCCAGGAGCTTTTCCACTTCAAAGCAAAGCTCCTCGAGTATATCCCTGATTTGTTTCATGTCTGTTATGTCTTCGGGCAGGGTGGTTTCCCTGCCTATAGATTTTCTTTCCCAGTTTGGCTCTACCGGCGACTCGTCCACCCCTCGCGCCAGGTTATAAAACCACTCCCCTGATTTGCCGAAATTCTCCGTAAGCTCTTCCATGGTTTTTTTCCGTAAATCAAGTCCGGTCCTGACGCCTATCTTATGCATTTCCTTTTCCGTGACTTTGCCCACGCCGTGAAAGCTGCCTATGGGCAGTTTGGAAATGAAAGTTTCAGCGTCTTTTGGCGTGACCACGGTCAGGCCGTCAGGCTTTTTAAATCCCGACGCTATCTTTGCCAGGAACTTATTGTATGACACCCCGGCAGAGGCGGTAAGCCCGGTATTTTCATATATTTTTTGTTTTATCTGCTTTGCAATCTCAGTGGCAGACGCTATTTCTTTTTCATTCTCTGTGACATCAAGGTAAGCTTCATCCAGCGATAGCGGCTCCACAAGCCCGGTATACTCATGGAAGATTTCATTTATCTGGTTTGAGACTTTTTCATACTTGTCGAAATTCGGGTGCACGAGTATTGCCGCCGGGCACAATTGCAGCGCCTTTGCAGTCGCCATGGCCGAATGTATGCCGAACTTGCGCGCCTCGTATGAGCACGCAGCCACGACACCGCGCTGTTTCACAGTGCCGCCCACAATCACAGGCTTGCCCCGCAGGCTGGGATCGTCCCTCTGCTCAACAGACGCGTAAAACGCGTCCATATCTATATGGATGATTTTTCTGGTTTTCATGTTAAAATAAGTATACAAGTCACATTTTTAAAAGCAAAGTAAAAATTGCGAGGCAAAAACATGAAAAGGATTTTGCTTGTCAACCCGTGGGTATATGATTTCAAGTGCCATGATTTCTGGATAAAGCCTTTCGGGCTTTTGAGGATATCCACGCTTTTAAGGACAAAAGGCATTGCTGTTGACCTTATAGACTGCATGGACAGGCAGGACGAAAGTTTGCCTGAAGAGTTCAGGCAGAGCGATGAATACGGCAGGGGAAAATATTACAGCGAAATTATAGAGGACAAGCCAAAACCATACAAAAAGGTCGCGAGGAATTATAAAAGATACGGCATCACGACCGGCGCTTTCATTAAAAAACTCGATAAGCTTGAAAAACCCGACGTCATCCTTGTCTCTTCAGGCATGACATATACTTATGAAGGCGTGCACCATGCCATAAGCCTGCTGAAAGAAAAGTTCCCAGTCGTGCATGTGATACTCGGCGGCATTTACGCTACGCTTTGCCCTGACCACGCGAAAGCAAAATCAGGCGCAAATACTATATGGACAGGCGACATAAATAATTATTTCCTCATGGCGCTGAACAGGCTGACAGGCGTGTCTTTTGACCCCATGGAAGAAACAGGTTTCAACGAGCTTGTGCCTGACTACTCTTTTTACCCGAATACTCCCTATGCTGTCATGCGCCTCACAAAAGGCTGCCCTCACAGCTGTACATACTGCGCCATAAAACTTCTTTGTGAGGGCTTTTACCAGAGGAAGCCTGAAAATATCCTGAAGGAATTTGAGTCATATCATAAGATGGGAATTAAAAATATCGCGTTCTACGACGACGCCTTATTATATAAAAACCATTTTATAAAGCAGATATTGAGGGAATTGGTGAGCAGGAACTACAGCTTCAGGCTTCACACGCCAAACGGCCTGCATGCCGCATATATTGACAGCGAGCTTGCCGTGTTTATGAAGCAGGCAGGCTTTGTGGATGTGAGGGTCTCGCTCGAGACAAGCGACTACAGCATGCAGAAAAAAACCGGTGGAAAGGTGTCAAATGATTTGTTTGAGCAGGCAATAACTCATTTAAGAAACGCCGGATTTAATCCCACTTCGCGAAAATCCCCGCCGGTAGAGGCGGGGATTGATAGCGCTCCGGGGAGGGAGCATATTATAAACGGCAATTTGGGTTGCTCCACAGATGACGATATAGGCGTATACCTGCTTGCAGGCATGCCCGGACAGACACTTGAATTAATATTAAAAGACATATACTATGTCCAGCAATGGGGTATAAAAATAAAAATCGCAAATTACTCTTCCATACCCGGCACAGCCGACTTTGTAAAACTAAGGCCTGACATAAAAGCGCTCCTCCAGTCAGAACCGCTCACGCAAAACGAGTTTTATTTCCTGTCAATCAACAGCGACTTTGACTGGAAAATGTACCAGCAGGTAAAAGAGGAAATACAGGATAAAGACGAAGATTGACCACGCATCCCTATTAATAAATGACAATACAGGGGGTTTTAAGTATGTAGTGTATCTACAATTGACACCTAAACAAATTAGAGGTATAATGAGTTTACAAAATTTAAAGGGAGGCGGCAAATGAAAAAAATCTTAATTCCAGTTTTAATTTTTCCCATTATTATAATAACCATTACTTGCACAAGAAGGCCTTCACCTACTGCTCCTGCTGCAACAAATACGCCTATTATAATTACAGCAACTAATACACCTTTAGCTACAACAACCATGACACCAACAATAACCAGGACAATTACGATAACTGTAACAGCGACAAATATGGGAACATTTACAGTTACACAAACATCATCAACAACACAAACTACAACCATGACAGCTACAATAACTGCAACTTTTACAACAACTATGACTACAACAAATACTAGTACATTTACACAAACATCAACAATGACGCAAACGACAACCATAACATCTATAATAAAAGTAACTATTACTATAACATTGTCACCTGAACTCACACCATGCGTTACAAAGACTGTTGTGCCTTCATCTTATGGGTTATTGATAGATAACTGTGATGGAGGAACAAACGTTAACGCGCTTGGCGGAGCCTGGTTTACTATGAATGACTGTAATTATGGGGGCGACTCGATTGTATGGCCTGTACCAGCCGCGATGAACGGGACATTTACAATGGACTCTCCTGGCGTAGATGGTGCGGGTTATGCCGCTCACATGACTGGTACAGTAAATCCCTATAACAATGCAACCGGATTTGGATATCAATATGGGTTTATCGCGATGGGTACTGCATCAAATTCATTAGCATTAACTTCATGTCAGGCAACTGATTGGTCTATATATACCGGAATACAGTTCTATACAAAAATCGGGCCTAACGACAATGGGCAATATCCATATAACGTAATCATACCTTATACTGCTAATGGTGCAAGCGCAATAGTGTGTCCAACACCAGGTATTTTGTATCTCTATGGTTCAACCACAAGCGGTGAAGAAAATCCGCCAGTATGCACGGATAATGCAAATGCCTGCCAATGTGCGACTCTGGATAATTATGCATTTGCAGATTATGAATGTCAATTTCAACCAGCTACAACATGGACGCTTGAACAAATTCCATTTTCTGCTTTTACGGTTCCAGCTTGGGCTATTGCTGATAATGCAACTACTCCTTCGACCATAACACCCGTATTGCAAAACGCAAAACAAATAGTATGGCAAACAACTTATTTACCTGGTGCTGGATCTTCATATAATTGTGATTTATGGATTGATGAAATAATATTGTATAAATAATAAACATATTTGAATAAAAACCAATAAGATTTGGTTAGCCACCTAACAACATATCAGAATTATTATTCAACGAAACCTTTTAAAAATAAAATTGTCAAAATAATTCATATATGCGTCATATAGTTGATGGCATGATAAAGTAAACGTTTGCGGTACCTCTTGTTCTCGGCCTAGTGGCCTCGAACTTGAACGGGTACAAGATTTCGTAATACTTTACCTGCGCCTGTTGACGGCTTGGCAAAGTAAACGAAATCTTGGAGGTCTAACAATGGCAAAGCTAATAAAAGGCTATTATGAGAGCGGCAGGGTTTTTGTAGTGGATAGCGGCAAAGAAAGTGAGCTTTTGCCTGATGACAGGTATAAGGCCGTAAACAAGGGTTCGCGCCGGTTTTACTGGGGCTTTGACAACGAAGGAGCCGGGCATCTCGCGACCTCTATACTCCTCCAGTTCCTTCCTGAAAAAGCAGCAAGGGCATGGTATTACGAGTTTAAAGTCGACAAGATAGTCAGCATGCCGAAAGCGGATTTCGTAATTAAAGAAGACGACGTCACGAAATGGTACCAGAAAAAAATAGCTGAAAAAGAAAAAGACTCTAAATAAATCCTATTTGTCATTTCACCAAAAAACCTGTATAATCCATTAAAAATCTAATTTATTTAGAGGTACGTTATGCAAAAACTGCTTTACCCTGAAATGATTTTTACATGCGATGCGAGGCTTTTTGGCTTGCTGCTGATTTTCCTTTTGGCGTTTTCCCTGATAGACGCCGTGTTCGCTGCTGAAAATGAAAGCAAGGCCGATATGCATACCTATCATAACCCGATTCTTTCCGGTTTTCATCCTGACCCGAGCATCTGCAGGGTCGGCGACGATTTTTACCTGACCAATTCCACCTTTGAGATGTTTCCCGGCCTTCCCATTTATCACAGCCGGGACCTGGTGCATTGGGAACAGATAGGCAATGCCCTCACGCGGCCAAGCCAGCTTCCATTGAAAGGCGCTACTGACTTTGGAGGGCTCTACGCGCCCACGTTGCGCTATTGGAACGGACTTTTTTACCTTACCTGCGACAACATGACCCACGGCGGAAATTTCATAGTCACGGCCAAAAACCCGGCAGGTCCATGGTCAGAACCAATGTGGATGGATGATTTCCACATGGACGGCTCAATGCTTTTCGACGACGATAACAAAGCTTATTATACCGCGCATTTCGGCGACGCAAAAGGCGGGATAGGCCAGGCTGAGTTCGACCCAATCACCGGAAAACTGACCACTCCAATGAAAGTAATTTATAACGACATCAATGAAGAATGGAACGAGGGGCCGCATCTTTACAAGATTAACGGCCTCTACTACCTGATGCTGGCCGAGGGCGGGACCGGGACCTACCACACTGAATTCATAGCGCGGTCAAAGTCTCCATGGGGGCCTTTTGAGCCTTGCCCATACAACCCCATCCTCACTGAGCGCGACGATCCCAAAAGCCCTATACAATGCACGGGCCACGGCGACCTGGTGGAAGCGCCTGACAAAACCTGGTGGATGGTGTTCCTGGGGACCAGGCCCCAGAACGGAACTTCGGTGCTGGGCCGTGAGACGTTTCTTGCGCCTGTCCAATGGACAAAAGACGGATGGCCCGTGGTGAATGGAGACCATCATGTGGCAGTAGAAATGCAGGCGCCCAAGCTCAAGCCTTTTTCAGTGCCGGAAACTCCGAAGAAGTGGCTCTTCAACATGCCGAAGCTTGGCCCTGAGTGGATACACGTCCGCAATATTGACCCTTCCTATTTTTCGCTCTCTGAACACAAGGGTTATTTAAGGATCAAGGCAGCCAAGGATAGCCTTGACAACAAGGAGGATACGCCTGCTTTTGTTGGACAGCGTCAGCCTTCCTTCAAATTTTTGGCCCGCACTGCCATGGTGTTCAAGCCAGGGCAGGACGGTGAAGAAGCCGGCCTTTGCGTGAGGGCAAACGACTTCAACTATTATGAAATTGCACTGGGTAAATCCAGCGGCAATTTGCAGATATTCGTCAAGAACCGTGTGAAAGCCAAAAATTACACGGTCGCAAGCCAGGCTTTTACAGGCAGCAAGGTCATGCTGCAGATTACAGGCGATGAAAGCCAGTACCAGTTTGCCTGGTCCAAGGACGGAAAAACCTGGAACACCATCGCAGCCTCGGCTGCCGACGACCTTTCGCGTGAAAAAGCCGGCGGATTTACAGGCGCGGCAATCGGCCTTTACGCCAGCGCCAACGGCAGGGATTCAGGTTCTTTCGCTGATTTTCAGTGGTTTGAGATGACTCAAGGCAACGCGCCCTCTCCCGTGGCTTTATCGCCACGGCCTACGCCGACGGCATTGCCTGCCTCTGATACCTGGCGCATCCGAGCCGGGGGCAAGACCATGACAGACAAGGCGGGAACAACATGGGCCGCAGATATTGGATATGACGGAGGCGAGACTGCAATAACCAGTGAACCCATCCAGGGCGCTTCTGACCAGGCCCTTTACCAGACCGAGCGCTGGGGAAATGATTTCACCTATGCTTTTCAGGTTTTACCCGGGGAATACCGTGTCACCCTTAAGTTCACTGAAGTGTACTTAACAAAGCCCGGGGACCGGGCTTTCGACGTCTTTATCAACGGCCAGAAATTGCTGGATAACTTCGACATCATCAAGGAAGCCGGTGGTTTTGCTAAGGCAGTTGACCGGAGCTTTGACGGGATTAAATCCGATGACGGTAAAATCATTATTCATTTCGTCGCGTCGGTCCAGAACGCGAAGGTATGCTCCATCGAGATTATTCGGACAGACAATAAGCCTCAAAAATAATATTTATAATTCCATAAATCAGGGAGAAATATGGGCGCGCACAGGTTTTTTGTAAATAAGATATCAGAAGGCAGGGCTGAAATCCTCGGCGAGGATTATAACCATATTGTAAATGTCCTGCGCCTGAAAAAAGGCGGCGAAATAAACGTATTCAATTATGAAGCAGGCGAGTTCCTGGCGAAAATAGAAACAATCGACCCCAAAAACAGGCTCGTCAGCGTATCAATCGTGACCCAGCTTAAGGCACGGGAGAAAAAGAATACAAAAATCTGCGCTATTATCTCAATCATAAAAAAAGAAAATATGGAATTTATACTGGAAAAACTCACAGAGCTGGGCGTCGATGTAATTATCCCGCTTGTTTCAAAGCGCACCGTAGTAAAAATCAAGGAAGAAGAAAAAAAACAAAAAAGATGGGAAACAATTATTTACACCGCAGTAAAGCAGTGCGGCAGGCTCTCCAAGCCTGAACTCATGCAGACCATAGAAGGCGTCGAAAATATTAACCTGAACGAAAAAACAAAAAAATTTTTTGTTTGGGAAAAAGAAGACAACAATTTCCTCATAGATGAGGCAGTAAAGATACAGCCCGGTATAAGCGAAGTATATTTCCTGACCGGCCCTGAAGGCGGTTTTGAGGATTCAGAGGCTGATATAATAAAAAAGAAAGGCTTTGTGCCTGTAAGCATAGGCGATACTATCCTGCGCGCGGAAACAGCGGCCATAGTTTCAGCCGGTGTGCTGGTGCAGGCCCTAAGGAGAAGCACATGGAAGACATAAAAGACGCCATACTCGGCATACTCAGCAAAAAAAAGCTTATAGGCGACGTGTATATAGAAGAAAATAAGAAGACCGAGATCATGGTCGAGGACGGCAAAATAGAAAACTTAATCAGTTCAGACTCTTTCGGCGCGGGAATCAGGATTTTCAAGGACAAAAAAATGAGCTTCGGCTTTCTCACTACAAAGGAAAAGTCTGAAATAGAGAAATTAATTGATAAGCTTGGGAATCAGGCGCTGATAGAAGGTTACGACAGCTACATGCTCACCGGCTATAACCGCTATAACACGGTCACTTTGTTTGATGATACAATCATGCATATCGGGCAGGCTGACAAAACCGCCATGCTCATGGAAATTGAGAAGAATATAAAATCATATTCCGACCGGATAAAGTTTGTGCGGGGCACCACATACACCGACAATAACATAAAAATCTCTTATGTGAATACCGGTGGTTCATCGTCATCCTATGAGAAAACTATTTTCGGCATTCTTACCTCTGCGCTTGCCTCAGACGGCACAAACGAGGTCATGGCAGACAAGATGGAGGGAGCGTGCTTCCTGCGGGATATAAACACACAGGATATGGCAAAAGAAGTCGCGCAGAGCGCTGTCGGCCTGCTCGGCGCAAAATCCATAAAGTCGGGCTTGTACAATATTATACTGCCTCCTTATGCGGCTATCCAGCTTCTTGAGGCAATCGCGAGAATGTTTTACAGCAATAACGTGAGAAAAGGGAAATCCCTCCTGTACTACAGCAGGGAAGGCGACATACTGGCGTCTGATAAAATAACAATAGCCGATGATTCTCTCATGCCAAACCACGCAGGCAGTTTCCCGTGCGACGCAGAGGGCGCGGCCGGCATGGACAAGACTCTTGTTGATACGGGCGTATTTAAAACCCTTCTCTACGACAGGTACAATGCCCAGCTCATGGGAAAGCAGGCCTCGGGAAACTGCATCAGGGACAGTTTCAAGAGCCTGCCTGATGTCGGCGTAAGCAATTTTTATATAAAGCCGGGCAGGGCAATGAAGGACCTGGTCATGTCAAAGGAAAAGGGCATACTCGTGAACTCTTTCATGGGCCTGCATACCATAGATACTGTATCCGGCAATTTTTCCGTCGGCATTGACGGCTGGCTCTCGAGCTCAGGCAGCGCGGCCGTGCCTGTAAAGGACGTGCTGATGACAGGAAATATAAAAACCATGCTTACGAATGTTTCCGAGGTCTGCGACGATCTGAAATTTTACTTTAACTTCGGCTCGCCTACTATTATAATAAAGGATGTCCAGATAGCAGGAAGAGAGTGAGTTTATAACGGTCAGAATCTCGATATAAGGAGATATTTATGAAATGCGCGCATTGCGGGGCTGAGGTAAATGCAGAAGACAGGATATGCAGGCAATGTAACAGGGAACTTATTTCCGGAAATGAAAAAACAACCAATAAACATTTTGCCTGGAAACCAATATACGGCAAAATTATAATTGCGGCTTTAATCATTCTGTTTTTTGCCGCTCTATCTTTCTTTATATATAAAACAATAAAAAATAACAGGCATATAAAAATTTCGTTTAATAATTCGTCTGCCGTTGTTCAGCTTGACGGGCATATCACTTTTACTCTCCCTTCCGGATGGACAGCAGTTGTTGACAGCAGTGACAAAAACCGGATTTCAGTGACAAACCCCGGAAATACATCAGGTATAAATAAATTTGAGCTGGCATGTTTTCCGCCAGCGTTAATCAAAGTAAAAGCGCCTGACATCAGGGTAGGGGATGAAAGTATCATGGATAAAGTTTACCAGAATGAGCTTGTTTGCGCATTAAAGGCTGCAGCAGTGGATGAAATCAAAAGGCTGATGGAATTCAAGTCGGAAAGCTTCGGTTTTGTGAAACTGAATAAAAAAGACTGGGCCCAGCTCGAGCTGAGAAGGGAGCAGGGCCAAAAAACTTCCATCTGGAGGCTTTATTACACGTATGACGGAAGCAATATAATAGTGGTGAGCTATGAATACGGGATACAGGACGACCCTGCAAAGCAAAAACTCATCGCGGCGGACGAGAACCTGATAAAAGGCGTCATGAAGCAGGCAGGTAACGCGCAATGAAACGCGTATTTGCAGTCGCAGTTTTAATGATGCTCACGGCTGCTGTCTGCGCCGAGGAAATAGACCTGAAAGCTGATACTGCCGGCGCATACAGTTCGGACACCTCTACTGCCGGCTCAGATATAGTTGTGAAGCCCGGCGGCAGCCACGATGAATCAATCCTGGCAAAATCAGTGTTGCTGGCGTCTGCCGGATACTTTAATTACGCGTATATAGCCGACGGCAGGCTGGGATATGGCCTGCTTTTTGACTCTTGCTTTATTGCCGGCACCCTTGCCCAGCACTTTTCCTATGACGCATTTGAAAACAGGCAAAACATGGTTTATGAAATATCCGGCATAGTATCCTCGCTTGGCATGGCCGGGCTGACCTATTATCCGCTTTACGAGCTTTATGAAAGCTACACAAATTATGACTACAGGCATACTGCAAGGGGATGGATTGGCTGCGGTGTTCTGGCGCTTGATATGATTATATTATCATCAGAGAAATACGGGGTTGTACCTGTAGGATTTATGTACGACGGCACAAATGCCGAAATATTCTTAAATTTTAAATATTAGCCCTGGCTACAACCAATGAATAATTCAGCTAAAACCGTATTTGCATTCATGCACGGAGGAGCCATGGGGCCATGGGTGTGGGAAAAAATTAAGCCTTTGTTTGAGTATCCGTGTGTCATGACCACAAGAAACAATATCCTCCCTTCCAAGCCCGGACTAAAAATAAACTCGGATGACATTATAAACCACGTCGTCAGGCAGATAGACGGCGCTGCTTTTGAAAATGTCGTACTGATAGCCCATTCCGGCAGCGGCGTTATAGCTCCGCAGGTCAGCGCCAGGGTAAGCGCAAAAGTAAAGCATATAATATATATAGCTGCAAACCTGCCGCCGCAGTCTAAAAGCGCTCTTGATATGCTTCCGCTTATGCCAAGGATAATGAATACAATCATGATTAACCTTATGCCCAGGGGATATAAAATGCCGCAGAAAAATTATGAAAAAGTTATAAGGAAATATTTTTGCAATGACTGCAATGAGGAAATCATACAATATGCCTTATCAAACCCTTTTGTGACTGAACCGCCTGCAATAGCGTATTATAAGGTAGACTATAAAGGAATGCCTGATGTTCCGCGTACTTACATCAGGACCCTTCTCGATAAAACGTTGAAAATAGAAAAGCAGAAAATGATGGCAGAGCAGGCAGGCTGCAGCATTATAGACTTTGACACAGGCCATATGCCGATGTTGTCTAAGCCAGCAGAATTCGCTGGACTAATAAATAAAATAGCATAATGAAGTCCCCCAGCCTCAAGCATGGGAATTCCTGCACTATATTATATAGTAATTATAATAATGCCTTATTTTTAATCTCCGTGTAAATCCCAGCCAATAGAGGCTGGGATTTATGACCGCTCCTGGGAGGGAGCATATTATAACGGTCATTCAATGAAATCGCTTGTTCCACTCCTTAATCCGTAAAATTCGTATTATTTTAATGATGTTTTTCCGCTTTAATTTGATTTTTTTCTGTATTTTTCAATTGACATTAAATCTTTCTTTAAATATAATAAAAAAACTACATAAATACTAAAATATGTTCCAGGAGGCGCAATATGAAAAAGCTGTTTTTTCCTTTAATCATTATGTTTTTTATTATTCTAATTGCCGGTTGCTCAACCCCTTACCCAAAATCCGCAAACAGTCTTATTATGGACACTCACAAAAGCGGGGTTATTTCAGTGGATGGCCAGAGCATCACCATATATGGCGTTGGAAAAAACGATCCGACTACCGGATACTTTTCGAGTAATTACGAGCGTGAACAAGTCAGCAGGAAAAATGCTGAATCCGCCGCAAAAAATCAACTCGAAAATGTGATAAACAGGCTTTTTGACGGATCCTGCGAAAAGTATAACTCCAAATATTCCGACAAGCAGATATCAGACGATGACCTTTCCTCTCTGAAAAAAAGCGCGGTTCAAAAAGCCCTGTCAGCATACAAAATAATATATACCTTTGCCAAGCCTTTTAATGCAATATACGTCGCGGTTTCTGAAATAAACGCGTCAGATTTAAACCTGCCTGGCGGCATGCAGGAAATTTTTATTTCCAGCGCCCAGCAGTCCATAAGGCCGGACAGCGAAGAACAGAGCCTGTATTCCCAGTTTCAACAGTCAGGCGCGCCAGTAAGCGGAAACAAGGAAGCTGTACAGGAGCAGGCTGAGCAGGAAGCAAGCCAGAATGCACCGGAAAATTCAAGTTCCGCCTCGCCTGAAACTGAATCCGAAGCACCTTTCTGGGCCGCTGATACCAATAAGGAGACAAGCGGCGTTATCGCTGTAGATAACGATACGGTAACCGTTTTTGCGGTATCATTTATGCCTTCAAAAAAGGGCCACCAGGATGCCTGTGATAAAAAAGCAAAGGAAAAAATAAAGGACTTTATCGGCTCCCTTATCGACAAAACAGCAGATAATTATCTGAACGCGAATTCTTCGGGCCAGGCTGATTGCGATGCTCTGAAATCCTCAGCCGGCGATGTCGAGGCCGATGCCGCAGAAAACAGCTCTATAATAGGCAACTATACGAAAAAATACCAGGTACTTTTCAGCACTTTTTCAATATACCATTCACTTGCCGTGTATAAAATTGATGTGGCTTCCCTGAAAATACAGGGAGGGATTAAGGATTCCTTTGTTTCAACAGCTCAGGGCATGATGAGTGCATCAGCAAGTGAATATATGTCGCGCGTACAGTCTGCGGGCTTGTCTTCATCACCTGCTTCTGCGTCGCCTGCAGAGACCTCAGTGCCACAGGCCGTACAATCCGCCGGTTCAGCTAACAGTAACCCAGCTTTCCAGCAGAAGGTCAGGGTTATTTTAAGCGACGATACCATCGTAACAGGCATTTTTGTCGGGCAAAAAGGCGGCCAGATATTTGTTCAGCAGCAGGATGACAAGGCAAAAATTATCAAAATAGAAAACATAATTGCGGCTTTTAATTCCGACACAGGTGAAGAAATAAACTTTAACTCAAATAATCAAAACACTTTCGACAAATGAAAATGCGCGAAGAAAAGGAGAAGCAAATATGAAAAAACTTGTACCGGCCGTGGTTACATTTTGTGTATTTTGTATTTTTTACAGCTTTGCATATTGCGATGATAATTCATCCGGCAATGCTCCCGCTCCCAGTGAAAATATCAAAGTTATCCTTCAGGACGGGACTGTTTCAACAGGTACTTTTGTCGGGGACAAAGGCGACAAAGTTTTCCTGGAAGGCAAAGATGAAAAAGCTTTGATTATCAAAAAATCCGATGTAACGGCCGCGTACGATGCTGATACAGGCAGGGAAATAGTTTTTTCTGCCGCAGCTACTCCTACGCCGGTTGTGGCAGCTGTTCCCAAAAACCCGCCTTCGATAAATGAAAAACTGAAAATAGTCCTGAAAAACGGCAAAAAAACAAACGGCACATTCATAGGAAAGAAAAACGGGAAGATATTCCTTGAGACAGCCGGCGGCAAGGCAAAAATAATCCAGAAGCAGGACATAGCCGCGGTCTATGACGCGGCCACAGGCGAGGAGCTTATTATATTCCCGGACACTGCTGCAAGCATAGGCGCTACAGCCACCGCGACCCCGACATCAACTCCTATGCCTTTTATTACATTCTGGGTGGACGGCTCTTTAGTATCAGGATGGCTCATTGAAGAAACCAAAGATTCATTTAAAATCAGGCACAAAAACGGCAAAATTAAAATATATCCGAAAAAAAATATCCAGTCAACGCCTACGGTCGAGGCAAAACCTTCGTACCAGCCGACTATCGAGGAAACTCCTACATATGAACCTACTGAAAATCAAACTCCGGAATATCAGCCTACATCAGAGGTTACGCCGCCGCATAAGCTGCATCCGGCACCGACAAAAACCCCTCCAAACCCTAAGACCATTCCGCCTCTTCCCTGGACGCCGCAGGTACACTTTGGTATTGAATTTGGCACAACAGGTCTTGCCATGGCCGTCTGCAACCAGTGGCTAAACGATGATGCATTTGCCTGGAACATGCTTGGTTCAGGAACAGGTGCTGTGGTACCCATTTCTACAGGTTACTATTTCGCCTTAAATATGGACAATTGTTTTACGCCTTTGCTGGCATGGTGTATGAGGCTTGAATATATTAATTCCTATCCGACGCAGGGAATTGTTTCCGGCGCTAGTGCTGGTGTAAGTACTTCTCTAATGCCGCTCACATTTGGCTTGTGCTTTGAGCCGAGAATAGGACTGGGCAGCGCACTTTCCCTTATGTTAAAGGCTGGGTATTATATCGGCTACGGGCTGGCAAATATCTCTTCGGCGGGCAATGGCTCTGCTTCAGGCGGCGGGCTGGTAAGCGAAATACTCACAGGTTTTAGTTTTGGCCCCTTTGGTTTTAACTTTGGCTACAGGTGGGCCAATATCGCGCAGGTATCGTATCAGGGCGCAACGCTTACCGACGAGCTGACCGGCAATATCGTAAGCTATGATTTTAGCGGTGGTTTTTTAGGCATCGTAGCCACATTCTAACCTGCAGTAATTGAGGCCCGGATTATTTCCTCCGGGCCTAGTGCTTTTAACAGAAAATGAAACAAATTTTAATTATAAAAATATTTTTAGAAGTTTATCCTGACTTCCTGATAACTGCAAAACAGTTCTGTTAATATTCCCAGTGTCTTATACCAGAGACAAAAAGGAGAAATTGTGAAAAAGCCGGTGCTAATTTGTATTATGGTTTATGTGCTTTTCTTATTTTGTAGTTCTGCAATCTGTTCCGATAATTCCGGCAGTAACGGGCCTGTTCAAAATGAAAAAATCAAAATAATAATGCAGAACGGCAGTATCTTGACCGGGTCCTTTGTTGGTTACAAGGGTGACAAAATCTTTCTTGAAAGCAGCGGCGAAGAAGCCCTGGTAATAAAAAAATCCGATATCATAACCGCTTACGATGCTGATACTGCCAAGGAAATAATTTTTGCTTCTTTATCGTCCCCAACCCCCACAGAAACAAAATCAGTTATTCCAACAGAGACTGCGGATATTGTGGCTGCTGAGACTGCGACGCCTGCAAGTGTCCCTGTAAAAACCAAAGCTACGCCTGCGAAAACACCTGAACATCTGCTGCCTGCCCCTGTACCTGCACCATACACGCCCCAGTTTCACTTCGGTATCGAAGGCGGTGCTACGAACCTTGAAATGACCAGCTGTAACAACTGGCTTAAGGATACTTTGACCGCATGGAATGAAGTCGCTGGAATAACAGGCTCAATAAAACCTGTTACATTAGGATTCTATTGCGCCTTAAACCTTGATTACTCTTTCCTTTCATGGCTTGCCCTGTGCGGAAGATTTGAGTATGTCAGTTCAATGCAGGATGAGGGTCGCGCCCCGTCTCCGATGAGCAGTATAATAGCTTCATTGTATCCTGCAATGATCGGAATATGCCTGGAACCAAGGATAGCCCAGTTGACTTTAAAAGCCGGGTATTTTGCCGGCTACGGCTACGCAAACTTATTATTTTTAAATGGCAACGGCACTGCATCGGCCGGAGCCCTGGTAAATGAATTTATTGCCGGTTTCAGCATCGGGCCTGTCGGCTTAAATTTCGGATACAGGCTTTGCAATGTTTCTCAGCTGTCATATCAGGGCGCGCCTATTGTTGACGAGCTTACAGGAAATATTGTGAGCTTTGACTACAGCGGCGCATTTGGAGGCCTGGTATTGACTTTCTAACTATTGGCGCAGCATTAATAAAAATTGGAGGTAAAATTATGAGAAATTTTATGGCGGTTTTGGCAGTAATAATAATGTTTATATTAATATCCAACTCCTGTTCGCATCAAAATTCAAGCGCCCCGAATACTCAGGCAACCCTTGCTGTCATGCTAACTGCAAGGGCAAGCGCTACAGCTGCTGCCCAAGCCACCCAGACCGCTGTTTCAGCATTGCCACCGGCAACCCAGACTGTTATTGCAGCTCAGACACTGACAGCAGCAGTCACAGTGCCTCCTACGCAAACTTTGACCGCAACTCCTACAGTAATTTGCCGGACAGACACTATCAGCTGTACCGGCCCGAACGCATGGGGTGGGTGGTGGTATTCGATGAACGACTTATGTAACAGCGGCACCTCAGTTGTCTGGCCGCCGGCACCGGCAACCTGCGGTGGTTCTTCCACGGAATTTGTAATGAGCTCACCGGGATATGGCGGAGCCGGAGATTGTGCGGCCCGCATGACCGGCGTAGTAACAACAGCCTACCAATACGGGTTTATAGGCATAGGAACAAGTTTGAATCCTAATACAGGTTCAGGTCAGGTAACTGACTTAAGCATGGCAACAGGGATAAGTTTTTATACGGAAGGAGACGGCGGAACATATAGGATACTATTGCCGTATACAAATTCCAGCGGGGCTACACTTGATAATTATGATGATTATAATTATTATTTCACGGCTCCTTCAAGCTGGTCGCAGGTAATAATACCATTTACTTCATTTACACAGCCGTCATATACCCCGCTCGCATACCAGGTTTCGCGGATAACTGTTTTGCAGAATGTAAAAGGCATAAATTTCTTTACAACCACACAGCCGCTGGCAAGCGTGAATTTATGGCTGGACAATCTTTCAATATACGGCTGCCCATAATAGTTATATTGGACAAATAAAATATCTTTTTTACAATTTTTCAGTATTCCTGAACCTGCCCGAATTTCCTGATAAGCTCGTTTTTCACCATGCCTTTTTCCGGCTCGCTGTAAACAACAATGCTGAACAAGTCAGCAATATATAACGGAGGCTCATCAGGTATTTTTTTCCCTTCTTTCTTGTCTTTCTCAAGGCTTTCCGTGATTTTCTCCATAAAAAGCCCGTTTCCGTAATGGTCTATTTTTATATTTATTCCTTCGCCGGTTGCAATGACTTCCTCGAGCATCTGGTCAGCCTGCGTGACTTTAATTGTCCTGATCGCCAGGCCCGCGGCCTTCAAATCCTGCGCAAGCTTGTATGCCGGCCCTGCGGTCTTTGATATTTGTTTCAGCCAGTATAACCCTGCCGCAACAAGGATAATGACAATTATTGTTATTACCGTGGATTTTTTCATGTATCACGCCTCCTTTAGTGGAACCCCGCCAGCAGAAGTCGGCGGATCTTTAAAAACCACCGGAGGTTATAAAGTGTTCCCTCCGGAAAGGTATAATTTATCTCTCACCTCCGGATGGGAGATTTCTTTCCGGATTAAATATATTTTATCACTACTGCTGTCCGATACAATAAAAACAAACTGCCTGAAATCCGTTTATTATTGACAATGTTTCCCAAAGGGATATAATCAACCAACTTTCAAAAAAAATCTAAGGGGCCATTTGAAATTCCAAAAACTATTTTAAAAATTAAAATTTAGCGGAGGAAATGTATGAAAAAATTTTTAGCAGCAGTATTTATTGCAGTAATTTTAATGTCTCTGTTTTTTGTATCCGCGTGCTCAAAGAAAAAAAGCAGTCCGACATCGCCGAAAGCTATCTCTGCGCCTGTATCAGGCAGTATATGGCAGGAGACTGCAACAGCAGCTGTTTTTGGCCCAAGGGTAAGCCATACGAGCGTGGTATATAACAATGAAATGTGGGTCATAGCAGGAAATGGCAGCAACCCTTTAAATGATGTATGGTATTCAAGCGATGGCGCAAGCTGGACAGAAGCTACAACTGGAGCGGCATTCAATGCGAGACATAACCATACGAGCGTAGTATATAACAATAAAATGTGGGTGATAGCAGGATTTGGCAATAGCAGTTATTTAAATGACGTATGGTATTCAAGCGACGGCGTGAACTGGGGATGCACCACAACAGCAGCTGTTTTCAGCGCAAGGTATATACATACGAGCGTGGTATATAACAATGAGATGTGGGTCATAGCAGGATATGGCAATAGCGGTTATTTAGATGACGTATGGTATTCAAGCGACGGCGTGAACTGGGGATGCACCACAACGGCAGCTGCTTTCAGCGCAAGGGAAGGACATACAAGCGTGGTATATAACAATGAAATGTGGGTGATTGCAGGGTATGGCGGCGGCAATTTAAATGACGTATGGTATTCAAGCGACGGTGTGAACTGGACAGAAGCTACCACAGGAGCGGCTTTCGTCGCAAGGAACAGCCATTCCAGTGTTGTATATAACAATGAAATGTGGGTGATTGCAGGAGAGGTTCCAGCAGGAGGAATGGTTAGTTATTTAAATGATATATGGTATTCAAGCGACGGCAAAAACTGGACCGAGGCAACATCAGGAGCTGCATTCAGCGCAAGGGGTAATCATACGAGCGTGGTATATAACAACGAAATGTGGGTCATAGCAGGGATTGGTAATAATGGTTATTCAAGTGACGTATGGTGGGCGCAATAGTTAAAAAAATTATCAATTTTATCAATATATAAAACATAAGCAACATCAAAAAGCCCGGAGCACAGTGTTCCGGGCTTTTTTATTTTCTCCTGAAATTATAAATATTGACATTAAAAATTGATATGATAGAATCATATTAAATCAGGAGGCAATATATGAGGCACACACAGGCAATAAGCGTTACTATTCCCACAGAGCTTGCCGAGCAGATGAATAAGCTCCAGAAAAGGAAAATAAAAAACTACAGCCTTATAGTTACTGAGGCGCTTAACGAATACCTTTTAAAGGAAGAATATGAGGCGCAGGCTGATAAGATGTCCAAATCAGCCGCTAAAGCCGGGATATTTTCTGCGGAAGACATAGACAGGGCGGTTCATGAGGTAAAACGTGGCGCACATGATAAAAAAAGCCGTCGTTGATACAAATATACTTGTTTCGTCTTTTGTTTATCCTGACGGCATTGTAAGGGAAATCATTGATTTGGCAATAAAAAAGAATATAAACCTTGTTATTTCTGAACAAATTATTGAAGAGTATTCCCGTGTTTTAAGCCAGAAATTCGGCTGGAACAGCGGTGAAATTTCCGAAAACATATGGATCTTGCGCCGCATAGCAGCCGTCATAGAGCCGGACATTACCCTGAAAGTCGTGCATGCGGATAATACCGACAATAAAGTCATAGAATGCGCTGTTGCGGCAGGCGCTGACGTAATTATCAGCGGTGACAGGCATCTTTTAAATTTAAAAAAATACAAAGCTATACCTATCATTAAGCCTGCGGATTTTATAAGGGAATTAAATCAGCTCTAATAAGTTTTGTGAGCCAAAAAGGATGCAAATTATGAAAACAAAATCAAAAAAACAAATCACAGGCATCATAGGCTATCCGCTGTCGCATACTTTTTCGCCGTATATGCACAATGCCGGGTTCAGGAAGTTCAGGCTTGACTGGGAATATAAAGTTTTTGAGACAAAATCCGAAGACGTGAAAAAAATCATTTATCAAATCAAGGAGCAGGGTATAAAAGGCATAAATGTTACAATACCACACAAGCAAGCTGTCATGCCATACCTCGACAAAATAGACAAGGCGGCAGAAACAATCGGCGCGGTAAATACTGTCGTTAACAAAAAAGGCATTCTTACCGGCTACAACACTGATTATCTGGGATTTATCGCCTCACTGAAAAAGCATAAAGTAGGGTTAAAAAATAAAAACGTTGTAATGCTAGGCGCAGGCGGCGCAGCCCACGCAATAGGATATGCGATAAACCTTTCAAAACCGAAAAATTTTTTTATATATAATATAGACATCCCGATGATACAACGCCTGATGAGAAAGCTGAAGTTAAAAAAAATAAAAGCAGGCGATATTGATAAATCTGCCGAAAAGGACAGGATAATTTCAAACGCTGATTTCATCGTGAACGCCACGTCTGTCGGCATGCATGGAAATGAAGTACCCTATGTGCTGCCTGAGCTGAAAAAAGGATGTGTGGTTTATGATTTAATCTATAACCCGCCTCTTACCGGGTTCCTGAAGCAGGCACAGCAAAAAGGCGTAAAGGTAATCAACGGGCTTGACATGCTTATATACCAGGGAATTGAGGCTTTTTATTTGTGGACAGGAAAAAGGCCGGAATATTCTTTATATAAAAAAGCTGTCAGCGGCTATCTAAAAAATAAATAACTCCCATCTTTATCCTATCCCTTTTAATGGGGATAGTCCGCACAGTCCAGTGGACTGTTGAACGGTGAGGGTTATTATTTTAGTCCCCGCTGTCAAAGTTCAAGGTTATCCCCAGCTTTATTGAAAATCCAGGATAGTTAACAGAAACGTTTGTATTTGTCGCGCTGTCCTTCAGGCTGCCTTCACAGACCCTGAATGCAAGCTCACCCATAAAACCAAGATAACTATTAAACCAGTAATTAAACCCTGCGTTCAAATTTGCGCCGGGAAAATTTCCGCCCGGCGCCAGGTTCAGGCTTCCTGTATTGCTGCCGTCCGAGCCGTAATAATTAACCGTTGAATAGTCGCTCATGCCGAAATATAATCCCACGTCCATTCCTATATATGTCTGAAAAGAATTCAGGACAAAATTGTCAAAATAATACCAGCGGCCGCCTATGCCTAAATAGTGCACGCTATAATCCTCTTTTGCCGTCATGGAAACACCCTGCCCGCCGGGATAATAATACATGTTTGACCCTGTAAAATTTATATAATCCTTTTTTATGTAAATGGCCCATGGAACCGGGTCAGTGTATAAAAGCATGACAAGGCTGGCCCCGAAAGACGGCGATAAAAAGTTGTATTCGTTTCCTATGGAAGGCACTGCCTTTACGCTGGAAGTTTCATACATGTTGTCTGCAGCGAATCCTTCTATGAAAATCTTTGTTATCTCAGGCATGCAAAATGCCGCTGACGCAAAAAATAAAAATATAAAAACTATTACCGCCTGTTTTAAGTATTTTTTGAAATTCATTTTTTCTCCGGAAACTAATATGTACAAACAAAACATGTTTATATTTTGTAAAAACAGTATACAACAAGCTTTGGCGTCTTTCTACTGAAAACAAACTGCGGTTTTGTTTTCCCACGCGTTGTTGACCAAAAAATATATTTGTGTTAATATCTTCTAAAGGCTAAAAGCACGGTTTGCCTTGCAAAAAGCCCGACTTTCACTGGGAGGACGCTTTACATGGCCAAGAAAGAAAAAACAAAACATGCCGAAAAGGCCGAAACTAAAAAAAGAGGCATTAGAATAGGACTTGGATTCAAGTTCAGCTTCTTTGTCGCGCTTTTATTAACGGCAATAATGGCGCTGATCACCGTATTCATATATAACCAGGAGCAGCAGGCCCTGACAAAAGAAGTACAGGAGCGCGGTGTAGCGACTGCGAAAAACCTCGCCAATAACGCAGCCGAGCCGCTCATAAACCACGACGACCTTACCCTTGCTTTTCTTGTAAAAGAAATAGTCCAGTCGCCGATAAAAGAAGAGATGGAAAGCGAAAATTTTATCAATAACTTCATTGCCACACTGAAAAATGAATTTATTCAAAAGCAGGATCAAACTGCCGTAAAAAACGAGGGCGTTATGGAAGCTGTCATTGTCAATAAAAAAGACAGCACCATAGCAGCTGCAAACGACATAAGCAGGAACGGCAAACCTTACCAGCTGCCTCACGGCATTGATGCGATAAGACCTGACCAGGATATCCTGATACAGTCCTACAACAACGGCGCAAAAAAATATTTTGACATAACTGTCCCGATAACAACGGTCATGAACAGCCAAAAATTTTTCGTGGGCGAGGTTCACCTTACAATATCCCAGAGTATTATCACAAAGGTAATCACCGAGGCAGCGGTAAAAATATCCCTGATAATCCTTGCTTCTCTTGTTTTCGGAATAATAGCTTCAATAATACTTGTGAGCATTATGGTGAGGCCCGTAAAGTCGCTTGTAAAAGGTGTACGTGATATAGGAGAAGGCAAATACGACGTGCAGATCAAAGTCAAAACCCGTGATGAGCTGGGCGAGCTGACGGACGCTTTCAACAAAACTGCCTTAAGCCTGAAGGAAAAAGAGCTTTTAAAAGGCGCGTTTTCAAGATATGTCTCAAGCAGCATTATGGAAGAAATCCTGAGCGATCCCACGAAACTTTCCCTGCACGGCAAAAAAGTAAAAGCCACCATACTTTTCACCGACATCAGGAATTTTACCTCGATGTCGGAAAGCATGCCGCCTGAGCAGGTCGTCGATATATTAAATGACTATCTGAGCCTGCAGACAGACAAGGTCTTTAAATGGAACGGCGTACTTGACAAATTTGTAGGAGACTGCGTAATGGCCGTCTTTGGTGTGCCTTTTCCGAAAGATGACGACGCATACAGGGCAGTAATGACAGCCATTGACATAAGAGACAGCGTAGTAAAAATGAATGATATAAGGCGCAAAAAAGGGCAGGTGGTTGTAGGAATCGGTATGGGAATAAATACCGGCGATGTGGTATCCGGTAATATGGGCTCGCACCAGAAAATGGACTATACTGTCATCGGCGATAACGTAAATGTCGCCTCCAGGCTCGAGGCAAACGCTCCTGCAGGCGCTATATGGGTGAGCGAAAGCACTTATAACGAGACAAAAGACTTGTTCGATTTCAAAAAGCTTGAGCCAATAAGGGTAAAGGGCAAAAAGGATACCGTGAACGTGTATGAACCGATAGCCATCAAACCCGGCCCAAATCAGGCTAATGCAACATAAGAAGGGAACATGGAAAACGACAGCAAAAAGGACATATTGAAAACAATCACCAGGCAGGCTCAGGCAGGCGAGTGGGACAAGGTAATAAAAGGCTACGAGGAGCTTTTATCCCGCGACCCGGACGACATCAGCCTTCACAACTCTCTGGGCGACGCATACGCAAAGACCGATGAGCACAGGAAGGCTTTTGAGCATTATTTAAAGGTCCTGGAAGATTACCAGAAAACAAAACAGATTGCAAAAATAAACTTCCTGTACAAAAAAATATCCAAACTGAACCCGCGCAAGTTTGACCTGGAAGGTAAGGCCCTGCACGACAAGCTCACTTCCATAGTAAACGCGCTGGCCTTGTACGACAGGGAGGATTACGACGAAGCAATACCTGCATTGAAAGAGGCCATCAAGCATGATTCCTTTAACATGGACCTTTTCATGCGCCTCGGCGACGCCTGCGAAAGAAAAATGCTGATAGGCGACGCTGTGGAAGCGTACGTAAAGCTCCTGCGCATACTTGTGGAAAAGCAGATGTTTGAAGAGGCTTTTGCCGCGGCGGAAAAAATACTGTCGCTGGACAAGGAAAATGTGGACGCAAAAGGAATACTGGCTGAAAGTTATATAATAAAAGGAGACAAGGAAAAGGGCCAGCAGGCCTTTTCGGAAATACTCGCTCATATCAAGGAAAAAAACCTTATCCCGCAGGGCAAGGAAGTGGCAAAGAGGGCCATGGACTACTCTTTACAGGTAGGCAGGGAATATTACGCTTATTTCCTTTTTAAGGACAACAAGATAGAAGAGGCAAAAAAAGTGCTGGCAGACGCGTATGACCTTACACTGAACGAAAAGATTCTTCTGGGCAAGCTTCACTTTAAAACCCTGGATTACGACAAGGCAAAAGAAATTTTCATGTCGTTAAGCCCCGAGATAATACAGGACAATGTGGAAATAAACGAGCTTCTCGGTGACATATACCTGAAGCTCAGGGAGCATAAAAAATCAGCAGGCTATTATTTTACGGCGGTCAAACTTCTTTTAAATCAGAACATGCTCGATGCCGCGCTCAGTATGTCAAACAAAGTAATAAACGTGGACTCCGACAATGTGGAAGTGCACGAAATACTGGCGAACATATACCTGAAAAAAGGAATGAAAAACAATCTCATCGACGAGTACACCAGGCTGGCCGCGATTTATGACAAGGTAAACCGCAAAGAAGACGCTTTTAAGGTGCGCCAGCTCCTGAACAAACTTAAAATGATCTGACAGGTATTTTTTCTGAAGCCTTTTTTATGCGATGTATGCGGGCTGCCTGTAAAGATACAGGATGCCGTGGTAAGATGGCATCATGATAAAAAAAAAGGAACGGCCGGAAATTTTTTTATCACCCATGCAGCCAATCCGTGCGGAGAGCTGAAAAAAACCCACCTGAATAAAAGCCTCGGACTGGACTTTGTGTTTAAAAACATGCCGGAATTCCTTTCTTACCTGTCCAGATTTACTTTCGATAAAAAGGAACTGAAGGATTTCGTGCACAAAATAGAAAAGGACAGGTCATATATAAGAAGGTTCAACGCTGACAAAAAGACGGTAAAAAAAATGATTATACTTCTCGACGGATTTGGAGAATAAAAAAATGGAATGCAAAGAATCAAGGAAAAGGCTCAAAGACTATGCAGCCGGCGGAATAAAAGACGAACTTCTGAAAAAGGAAATGGAAGAGCACATTGACGGATGTTATATATGCAAAAAAGAGCTCAGCATGTGGGACGAGGATCTTGACAGAAAAAAATTACTGCAAGAACTAAACAAAAACTTATCACCTCAAAACTTCAGAATCAGGGTAGGACTAAGGATGGCTTCAGTTGATCGAGACCCTAACTTGGCGCCATATGTAAAACAATTAAGAAAATTTAGCGTATTAAAAATAAAAGCTGCTAAAAATGTATCTATATATGATATTATTATTGCCTTTATATTGATACCGAGTCTTGTTTTTTCAGTACTTATAGTATTTATAAAACACACTGCTATTCCTTTTTTATTCATTCTTTTTAGTATTTTGATTTTATTCTTGCTTTCATTGAGACAAAGACTTAAATAATAAATTTGTTTTATTTATATATTGTGCTTTTTATCGTAATTTCAACCCTGCGATTTTTTAACCTTCCATCTTCTGTGTCGTTTGACGCTATGGGCTGCTGGTCACCGTAGCCTACTGTGGTAATCCTTTTTTCGTCTATCCCGAGCAGGTTGACCATAAAAAACTTTATAGCGTCTGCCCTGGCCTTTGAAAGCTCCTGGTTTGTTTTGTATTTTATCCCTGAAGGAGGCATATTATCGGTGTAACCGCCGACGACAATATCAGACTCCCTGTATTTATCCGTGACCTTTGTCATCTCCTTTAAAATCTTATATGCCGATATTTTCACGTCTGCCATGCCGATGTCAAAAAGGGCATCTGACGCGAACGTAAGCTTGACTTCCCTTAAAAGGACAACCTGCGATTCCACAGGCGTCTGGCTCCTGTTTCCGAGCGTATCAAATGAAGAAAAACTGTAATAATAAATATCACCGGTGCTTACGTACTCGCCGTTTGTGCCCTTGCCGTCCCAGATATAGGAAAGCGGAGGGTCGCCGTAACCGCCTGTGTTGAAAAATATTTTCTTGTCCTTGTTCCAGATTGTAAACTGCCAGCCGCCTATGTTGTTCCTGTCCTGCGCGTAAAAAGTGAATGTCGCGGGCACCAGGAGCGAACTTTTTTCGTCGCCCGGTTTTAAAAATTTCGGCTCGGCATCCACTCTCACCTGCGGGGGCGTGTTGTCTATTTCCACCGGCACCGGCGGTGATTCGGAAAAACCGCTTGAATATTCGGCAACCAGGGAAGCATTGTATACGCCGTCGGAAAGGACAGAGCCGTTTGACTTCCCATCCCATTGCACGCTCTTTACATTTTTCTCTCCGTTTAATGTAGCTACAAGTACTCCTGCCTGATCCCTGATATTAATTTTATATGACTTGACCTTTTCAGGGAACTTCATTTCAGGTGTAAAACCTGTTGTTACCAGATTTGAATAACCCTTGCCGAGAGGCGCGAATATATCAGGATATACTTTCAGGCTTACCGGCGGCGCGCCCCAGCTGTACAGCAGGGAAAACCTCTGCGTGTTCCCGAGCTGATCATAACTGTCAAAAGCGTAATCAAATTCAAAGTTATTGTACTTTATCCCGGCTCCGAATGTCGGCTGGTTTATGGAGCCGAGCTTATAACCGAGCCTTACGGCTACTATATTATAAAACCAGTATTCGGCTCCCAGGCTGTAAAGCATGCTGTTGTCAATCTGCGCCTCTGCCTGCGCCGCCAAAAGAAGGGAGTTGGAAAAAAGGCTGTCGGATACGCCGAGTGAAAGCATGGCAGGAGGTTCAAAACCCTGCTCCTGCATGGTAAGCGCGGAACCGATATTTGAAAGCGTAAGGCCCACGCGGACAAAATTGTTGCTATCCACATTCATCTTGTACATGCCGCCTATGTCTCCTGTTACTGCAAACCCGCTCGTGCCGTTTATGTTTTCGCTGGTGTATTTTAGGTTTATGCCTGCGGAAAGGTCGTCCCTTAAATCCAGCGCGTAGCATAAGATGGCAGAGTAGTCATAAGGCGAAAAATAATTCTGTACGAGCCCGTTCCAGAAATTCTGGTCGTATATGGGGTTATTGAGGTCGCTTAGGACCTGGGGGCTGAGCGCGCTTGTGTTTGCCATTTTGTCCACCTGGAACCAGGCAAAGCCCACTCCGAATTTTCCAATGTTAAAAACCGGCATGGGCGTTACCATCGTGAAAAATTCGTAATTTATGTCCTGGAACCATTGGATATGCGTCATCTGGATTTCAAACCCGAGCGCTGATGTCAATCCTGCGGGGTTATAGTAAATGCCGTAAGTGCCGTCTGATATTGCGGTAAATGCCTCTCCCATGCCTACGGCCCTGGCAAAAGGCGGTATTTTGAGGAAATTCGAGCTCGTGGTGCCGACAAGAGTGTCGTCGGCGTATGAATGCGTGGCCGTAATCATTATGAAAACAAAAACAATAAGAAAAGATTTTTTCATTTTACTCATTTTCTCCCGAATTCTGAAATCCTGGCTTTTATGCTGCTCGCTCCCTTGTTTATGATATTATTTTATATGATTTTTGGATAAAATCAAGTGATTACTTGGAAAAGTTGAATATGCCAGCGGAATATTCAATGTTGAAAATCCACATAATATATTATAGTTGTTTTTTAACAGGAACCATTATTAGAGTGAAAATTGCGATAGCTAAATAGTTATTTATCGGGGCTCTTAACAATTCGCTTAGGATTTGTTTTTCTCATCCAATCTGTGTTCCAATCAGTCATAAATTTATTAATATCTTCGAACGAGTAATCCAAACCACGTTCAAGAAAAAATTTTTTTGTCAAAAACATTTCAAATATATGATCATAATCATTTTTTTCTTTTTCCGGTATTAATTTTAAATATTTTCTTTCGTCGTTTTTTATTTTTTCAATTTTGTTATCGCTATCAAATAGATAATCATGTACAAGTTTATTCCTGAATACGTGGTGTCTTTTTAAATAAGATATAAAATTTTTAACATTTCCACATTTTTCTTTTAGTTGCCAAATTTCGTTAAACAATTCTGCCTTTAAATTAAAATTGTATTTTAATTTTTCAATATTTATGCTTTTCAGATTCTCGGTTAAATATTCCGTAATTATGAAATCGTGCTCAATATCTTTTATAATATAATTTATATAAGGATAGACTGAGCATATCATAGAAATTTCGCCATAAGATAAATTGCTGATTATACCAACATTTTTTAATCTTTCACGTTCCATTCTTTCAAATTTTTCCTGTATTGCTTCAGCTATTTTATTAGATACCATTTTATTAACCACCTTAAATTATTAATTTAATTTTGACTCCGCAAAATTCTTAAATTTTTTTAAATTTGGGAGTTTATCGTCTTTAATCAATTTTCCTTTCATAGGATTGTAACTTATGCATACAAAATTTTTTGTTATCCTAATAAAATCATCTAATATTTTAAAATCTTTTTCATCCAAATTATAAACAGAAGGCGCTTTGCTTTCTAAATCATTTAAAAATTTGCACATTTCCAAATTATGAGGTAAAAATTGAACTGCTTCACTTCCTGTTCTATTCATATTAGTTTCCCATTCTGTAATTAAATCCTGTAATCTAGATATTAATTGTAATGTAAGATTCCGCGCTTCAGGGTTTACTTTTTTAGACGCATTTAATTCGTTTCTTGCTTTTAGCCATTCTCTTATAAAAATATAATTACTAAATATAATCAACGTAATTATTGGAGTAATAAATTTCTGATGAATGATTAGCCATTTTGTTATTACTAACTTTACAGCGTCAAATAGATCAATTCCGAAGGCTGCACAAAAAGCAATTAAATATTCAAAAATTGGATTCATTTTTTGCCTCTAATTAAAATCTTTTTTAATTTTATCTATAAAATTATTAAAATATACCCTTGGATTTTTTATGGTGATTTTAGGATTAGCATAAGTGTATTTGATATTGTCTATAATCTCGTAAAGCTCGCCAAGTTCATTGTTTTTATAAGCAGCGACGTATACCTGCATGTAAAAAATTTTTTCTTGGACGTAATGCTCATGCCCAAACAATGATGTAATTAATTTATTGAAAAAAATTACGGTCATTCTCACGTTCCTTCGAAAATTTTTTATTTCAATTTATTTTTATCAATTCTTTCTATTATTGAATTATCTATAGGTATTAACATAGTTTTATTTGTATCAAAACGTTTAGTTGTTTCATCATATTTCTTACATATAAAGTAATTTTTATATTGATTTACTACAACATATTTTTCATTAATATTAGTAATTTGTATTATAGACTTATTATTTAATATAAAAGCATATAAACCGCCCGCGTCATATGATATCCAAAAAATTAAAATAAAATATACAATTATTTTTATATAAGTATGGGCAAATGGTAATTTATTTAATATTTCAAAAAATCTTATTTTTTGATTTATTTTAATGATTTTTTTGTCATATAATTTAAATATTACTATCGACAAAATATAAGTAAGGGTTAATGAAATGATACAAAACCATTCAGTTCCAGATATAACCCAAGACATTATTAAATAAAATAAATATAAAATAGTCGATATAATGTATTTATTTGTAAATATAAAAAAAACAAAAAAATAGTATAAAATAATAGATAAAGTAACTACTGAAAATAGTAATGAAGTTAAATTGATATCAATCAAATAATTCGGAATATGTAAGTAAACATTAAATCCAACCATGAAGCTATATGTTAATAAATAACCGCCAAAAGTTAAGATAGATATTAATATTGCTTTATCAATAATATTTACAAAATCAAGTTTGCTTTTCATTTAAAAAAATCTCCAATGATTGTTCTTTCATCTGGCATAATCTCGTATAACTGATAAACAAGTTTATTTATTTTGTTTGTCTGTTCTTTATCCAAATTTATCCTCCTTTAGATTATCTTACTTTACCATTTTTCTTTCACTTTCTCAATTGTTTTTGAAAGAAAAGGGAAGGGCTCCGATTTGTTAATTAGGGTGGATAACAAATGATAAGGTGGTAGGCCTTATGGTGTAAAACGGAGCCCTTAATGATTTCAAAGATACATATTTTATTTAAAAATGTCAAGGTTGTCTTTGTTTTTCCATTAGTGTCCCTGTCCTTATGGCATCACTGCGACGGCGGCGTAGGTATTTCCAGCCCGTCAGACGGCGGAACGGTAGACTTTAACTCTTCAATCTTTGCTTTTATCTTTTCATCGTTTGGGTATATTTTAAGGTAATCTTCAAAAAATTCCTGCGCTTCCTTATGGTTGCCCAGGGAATCTTCACAGTATCCCATATAAAAGTAAATTTCCGCCCGGGGGCCGTATTTTTCCAATGCTTTACCAAACCACAAAAACGCGTTTGAGTATTCATTTCCCTTATAGTATTTAATTGCCTGCGTCCGCTCGCTGCTTTTGATATACGTGTCATTCGTCCCGGACGTTATTGCCTCGGATTCACCGGCATTGGTATCAGCTACAGGCACTATGTTGTTAGCCTGTTTCTGCGTTGTAATGGATTGTGCATTATTGGGGCGCATGAAAGGAACTATCTTCATCAGTCCAAACCCCAGAACAAAGACTGCCGCAACAGCAACGGCAATAAGTACTGTGTTACGTGCTTTGTGCTTTGGTAGGGACGGCACTCCTGTGCTGTCCGAATCTCCAGCGTTGTCCGATGGGTTTTCCGCCTTTGCCGAACTTCTAACCTTCCAACCCTCCAACCTTCCAAATATCCACATCATTACTGCTTTCAGTATTTTGCCGGAAATGGTCCTTGGAGTGCCGGCTGAGGCGAAATTTATAAGATACTGCATAATGCCCCCAAAATCATTCGGCATTTGGAATTTGGAATTCCCAGAGTTTAAAACTCCTGAACCCGCATTTGCCAACCCTCCAACCTTCCGGCCATCCAAACCTCCGAACTTCCCCGTCCCCTCTACCTCTTGCCGGAGCGCCACATCCTCTTGTTGCTTTTTGGCATCCTCATCCGCTTTGCCTATGGCAATATCATATATAGAGGGCAGTTTGTCCTCAAACTCGTTTCCTCCGCAGGGTTGGCCGGGTCTCTGTCTTAGTTCCAGCCTCTTTATCGCCGCAGCAGCGGCATAACCTGCCACCAGCGCCCTGATTTCGTCAGGTACTATTATATGAACGGCTCCCTTTGACTGTCTTTTAGACTTAAGATACCCGCTGTCATCCAGTTTCTGCCATAATTCCGCGTTTTGGCCATCCCCGCCAACATTCTCAGCCTGCTTTTTGCCTTCGCCAAATGTTTCAGGCGTATTGCCTGCTTTTACCCACTCCACAAGCTTTTTGGCCTGTTTTTCATTCATTTTATACTGAATAGCCACTTTTACAGCCCTTTCGATCAGGTCCAAGTCGCTGGCTTTGCCGGTCGCAATCTCACATATGGCTAAAAAAGCCCGTTCTGACAGGTTCCAGGTGCCTGAAATTATTGCTTGCGAATAATTATCCACATTTCCCGACCGTAAAGAGCCATAAATAGCTTCCTTGGCAGCCTGGGATAGCAGCGGATATGTTTTCAGGGCGTTGGATACCCGCGTTTGGGACTTTCCAAGCCTGTCAGCAAGCTCTTGCTGGGACAATCCCGGGTTCTTTAACCGGGCATACGCTATGCCCTCATACTCCTCCAGCCAGGATAGTTGCTTGCCGTTGTTATAATCCATGAGCTCTATGGCATCATCCCCCTCTGACTTATCCGAAATGTCGCATTCCAGCTCTTTCCAGCCGTTCTTTATGGCTGCCCTCAGCCTTCTTTCTCCGGAGATAAGCAGGTAGTTATCAGGAGTAATTTGCTTTACCACGCAGGGGGCAAGCTGCCCCTGTTTTTGCATGGATAGGGCCAGGCTGTCGTCCTCTGCCCGGTTAAAGATATGCCTCGGGTTATTAGGATTTTCATGGATTTTTGAGATTTGAATTTTCATGATAACACCCCCTTGATGATGTTTATTTTGTGAAGCTACCCGTTCCAGTCCAGGGCTAATGCCGAGGACAAGCGGTATTGACTTCTTTATATTCTTTATTACTTATCGGCCATTACAAGGAATTATATATTTATCCCCGGATTATTGTCAATAAAATTTATTTTATTATGCGGATGTATGGGCTTTATAAATAATACAGTAGAACCCATGTGCTGAACAATAAAAAATTACCGGATAAAAACATGCGGATTTTTAGAATCTTTTGAAAAAACAAAATTTTCTTTTATGATTTACACTGATTGAATTAAAATAATTTTAAAAAATATTTTACATTGTCATTACATATCTAAAAAAATATTATTGACTAATCTCTATTAATCTGTTATAAAAAACACAATAGCTGGGATATATAGAGGGTCCCATGCACAATATATAGCATATCATTTCGAAAGGTGGTGATATACTAATCTAAAACTGCAAGTCTCGTTTGCAAAATCAAAAATTTTCCTAAGGAGGAAACACGCATGAAGAAAGTATTAATTATCATTGCTGTTTTTGTTTTTGCTTTTTCGGCAATAACACTCGCAACTGAAGCCAGACTGCAGTCTCTCGGGTTGGAAAACCAGTCCTGGATGACTCAGGATTTAGCAACATGCTTTGTCCTTCCTGATCAAATCGTCAACTACGGCAATATTGCTGATATTGAAATCGTTCCGGCTATTACCAACAATATCGGCGGAGCTGTAACCTTTAATCTCGGAAGCGGAGTGCTTGCATTGGCAAATGTACCTTATACAGGCGCTTTAATCTCAGTTCTTCCAGGAGCAACATTCTTCGATGCAGCAGCGTTAATGCCGATCCATCAAACTATTTTGGGTTATGGATTGAATTTTGGCGGGGCTACAGGCGCACTCGGCATTGTTTATGGTTCACAAGCCACTAATGTGCAAAACGGACCTGTAACCGGAGATAGCGCCAAGACAAATACAGACAGCGGCTTGCAAAACTTCGCTGTACTTCTTGGTTTTGGATTGCCTTCTGACTCGCCAATAGACATTGGCTTATCAGTTGGCCTTCCAGGTGGAAGCTATTCATTCCAGGCAAAAAACAATGCTGGACAATACTATTCAGCACTTGGCATGGCCACTGATAATAATTCCGAATCTGTCGGAGGAGTTGAGCTGGGAATTGACGGCAGGCTTGGGCTGGGTTCATTGCTCACAAATCTTGGAATAAATTTGACAAACCTGCAGGATACACAGAATACATTGACATATGCTGCTGCAGGCGGCAACAAAACCGGCGATGAGCAGTTGGTAACATCTTTATCCAGCTTAGATTTAAATTTAGGCGCTGCACAGACAGTAAAGCCATCAGACAATACGGATATTATACTTGGCGCTGTATTGAATTTCTCGACCTATAGTCTTACATCGAAAGAAACTGATAAAATGACAAACCAGATAGATGCTCCTCAGACTTTTGATTCAGGTAATGCCTTCAGGATTCCAATTTATGCAGCTGCTGAAGCCAAACTAAACAGCACATTCACAGTAAGAGCCGGCCTTGGCGGAGCAATTTATGAAATTGGAACATCTGAAACTAAAACTGAAAGTGCTACCGGCCAGACAACTGCCGACGATACATACAATTCAGTAGGAAACGACGCAAACCTTATAGGCACAATCACAGCAAGCACAATGCCGACAGGCGCTCTTGGCCTTGGAGTAAAGATAAACGATGTCAGCATAGATGCATGTATTTCAGCGCAGCTTCTTTTGAACGGCCCTTACTTCATAACCGGAAATGTTTCAAATTTTGCCAGCCAGGTTGCTTTATCATACGCTTGGAAGTAAAATAAAGCTGCAGAATTAAAATAAAAAACCCGGCTGTTAAGTCACAGCCGGGTTTTTTATTTTGCCATTCTTTAATTTTTGCTTGACACAACCTGTTTATAATTCTATAATTCATACGCTTGAAAATTTTTGGGGCAGTTGAGAATATTTATCTAAATCAAAATATATATTTTCAATTTATTTATTTCCCAAAATTTTGCTGTTTTAAGCATATAAAAATTATGTTAATAAGCTGTTAGTAAGTTTGTATTATGTTGTGGATAACAGGAATTTTATTAGTTTTTCGCTTATTATAAGATATTTTTTAATGTGGATAATATTTATCTACATTGTGGATAACAGTTAATTAAGGAGACCAGGCACTAATGACTATTGAGCATTCACAGTGGGAAAATGTGCTGGACAAAGTCAAGGCAGAAAATCCTGCCCTCTACATATGGCTTGAAAAGTCCAGGATAAAATTCAACCAGGAACAGAATAAATATATTATTGAAGTTTCCGACATACTTCATAAGCAGACCTTAAGCGCCAAATATAAAGAGGATATTTTCAACCTATTAAAAACAGCGACAGGCAAAGAAATAGACTTTGATTTTGACGTAAGAAAAGAGCAGGTCCATGCCAGGGAAACTTCGCCGAAAATCGTCATCAACGAGCGCCAGATCACGCTGCCGCTCGAGCCAAAGCAGGACCATATCCCAAACCTGAACAGCAAGTATAAATTTGAAAACTTCATCATCGGGGACAACAACAGGTTTGCACAGGCAGCTTCCATGGCTGTCGCAGAGTCGCCGGGCCAGACATATAACCCTCTTTTTATTTATGGAGGCGTGGGGCTCGGTAAAACACACCTTTTACACGCCATCGGTAACTTCGTATTTGAAAACAAGCCTTCCGCAAAAATACTCATAATTACCTCGGAAAAGTTCCTTTTTGAAGTTGTACAGAAAATCCGCGAAAATAAAATGGACGAGTTCAGGGAAAAATACAGGAACGTGGACCTGCTTTTGGTGGACGACATCCAGTTCCTGCAAAAAGGAGAAAGTGCGAGGGAGGAATTCTTCCATACCTTTAACGAACTGTATAACCTGAACAAGCAGATAGTAGCGACATCGGATTCCCCTCCTCATGAGTTAAGGCTAGAGGAAAGGCTGCGTTCGCGCTTTTCAGCAGGGCTCATAGTAGACATACAGCCGCCGACTTTTGAGACAAGGGTCGCGATCTTAAGGCAAAAATCAAAAGAATTTAACAGGAACATCCCGGATATAGTAATAGCATATATAGCCGAGCATATTGTCAGCAACATAAGAGACCTGAGCGGTACGCTTCTCACTCTCATTGCCATGGCACAGCAGAATAACCAGGAGATAAACCTGGAAACCGCCAAGCAGGTGGTAAAAATGAAAATCCCTGACATTGAGCTTACCAAAAAGATAGGGATTGACCTTATTCAAAAGACCGTAGCCGACTATTTTAACCTGAAAATTCAGGACCTCTCATCAAAGAAAAGGCCCGAAAATATAGCGAAAGCGCGTCAAATAGCTATGTATATTACACGCAATATGACTGATTATTCACTGGTACAGATAGGGCAATATTTCGGAGGAAAGGACCATACAACAGTTATGCATGCCATTGATAAAGTCGAGAAAATGATAAAAGAGGATGACAAGTTTAAGCTCATGGTTGATGAGCTGATGGCGCGTATTAAACAATAGTGTTAATATCCTGTTACTTTGTATATTGATAACCTGTTATTAGTTTTTAATACCTTAAAAAAAATAAATTTTATGTGGATAATTTCATAAATATGTATTAAAATAACATTAATTATTAACATTAAGAAAAATTATAATATAATGTTTTTTAAAGAGTTTTTTTACTTTTAAATAGTTTTCACAGTACAACAACTGCAACAATATGTATTAAAATAGTATTGTTATTATTGAATAGAGATTAATAAATTGTGCATAAAAAATAATATGAGCCAAAGGAGGCAAATTATGGAAATTAAGACAAATAAAAAGGAAATCCTGGATTCATTACTTATAATCCAGAATTTTATCTCAACAAGCACAACATTGCCTTTACTTTCCAATATTTTGTTTGAGGCAGAAAAAGATTTTTTATATTTAATGGCTACTGATATGGATATAAGCGCAAAGGTCAAATGCAAGTTAAGTAAAATAGAAAAAGAAGGAAAGACAACCATTCCTAAAAAAATCATTTCATTAATAAAAGAACTTCCTGACGCGGAAATATCCTTCACAGCAGATAAAAACGACAATATCAAGATACAGTGCGCAAAATCCACATATAAAATACCCGGGTTGCCTGCCGATGATTTTCCAAAACTCCAGCTCGAAGATGATAAACTCGAAACCATAACTATTTCGCAGAAAGTTTTAAAGGAATTGATAAACCTTACAGCTTATTCAGCGCTTAAAGACACTGCAAAAAGGAATTTAAACGGATTGTTTTTTAAATTTGAGGATAAAAATGTGGAAGTTGTCGGGACCGACGCACACAGGCTGGCTTATGTAAAAAAAGCCCTTAAAGGCCCTGTAAAAGCAAAATTTGAATATATCATCCCTCTAAAAACAATAAATGAGATAGCGAAGATCATAAACGACGAGGACAAGGATATTACAATTAATTTTTATCCGAAACTGGTTGAGTTCAAACTTGACAATATTGAAATCGTTTCAAGGATAATCGACGAGTCTTACCCGAATTACAACCAGGTTATACCTAAAGAGTTCAATATGTCAGCTATTGTAAATAAAGAAGAGCTTCATTCGTCGCTGAGAAGGGCAGTCACGATCTCGAGTGACAAGGCAAAGATAGTTTCATTTAAATTTGAGAAAAATAAAATGTTCATCAACGCGCAGACCCAGGACGAAGGCGAGGCTTTTGAAGAAATAGACGTCAAGTACGACAGCGAGCCGATAGAAGTCTCATATAACGCCGTATATATGACCGACGTATTAAAAGTCATAAGCCAGAACGAGATAGAGATAAAGCTGATTAGTTCAATGAACCCCGGAGTAATAAAACCGGTCGATGACGATAACTTCATCTATATAATCATGCCCATAAGGAAATAGGAGCGGACCAAAAGAATGAGTTGTAAATCATTATTTAAATCAGGTTTGCTTTTAGCATTAGCTTTTTTATTTTTCATGCCGGCACCTGCAAAGGAAATAAAAAACAGCGGAAAAGTATTGGTTTTCGTTTCACAGTCTGATTTCAGGGATGAGGAATATTTCAAGCCTAAAAAAATATTTACCAAAGCGGGATTTGAGGTTGTCACGGTTTCAAATACAAAAGAGCAGGCAACCGGCATGCTTGGAGCGAAAATAATGCCGGACATGGCGCTTTCTTCCGTAAAAAGTTCCAGCGAATACGCGGCAATAGTAATTGTCGGAGGAAACGAATCCATGAAATATATATGGTGGAACAAACCGCTCATGAATTTAATAGAAGACTTTGAAAAAAACAACAAAGTTATATCAGGCATAGGCCAGGCGCAGGTAGTTATCGCCCAGGCCGGCCTGCTTGAGAAAAAGCTTGCTACAGTAACAAACATAAAAGAAGCAAAAGATGAGTTTGTTAAATACAAAGTAAAATATATACCAAAAGACGTGGTAATCTCCGGAAATATTGTCACGGCAGAAGGGCCGCAAACTTCATCGAAATTCGGGAAAACCGTATTAAAATTGTTAGCCAAAGAGGAAAAAAGATAATGGCAGATACACCGCAGCAAATTCAGCCAAGAAATAATATTATCCAGGTGCCTATAGAAGAAGAAATGAGGGTATCATACCTTGATTATTCCATGAGCGTAATAGTCGGACGCGCTCTGCCTGTAATTACCGACGGTTTCAAGCCTGTGCACCGAAGGATAATATATACCATGTACGATATGGGCCTGTACCATAACCGGCCTTACAGGAAGTCGTCAAAGATAGTAGGCGACGTAATGGGTAATTACCATCCGCACGGCGATGTGGCAATATATGACGCCATGGTCAGGATGGCGCAGGACTTCTCCTACCGCATGCCGCTCGTGGACGGCCAGGGCAATTTTGGCTCGGTTGACGGCGACCCGCCGGCAGCTATGCGTTATACAGAGGCCAGGATGGCCAGGATAACAGAGGAGCTGATAGCCGACTTGGACAAGGACACGGTTGACTTTGTGCCGAACTATGACGAGACACGCAAAGAGCCTGTTGTGTTGCCGGTAAAATTCCCCCAGCTTCTGGTAAACGGTTCTTCAGGCATAGCAGTCGGCATGGCGACGAACATACCTCCGCATAACCTGGCGGAAGTAATAGACGCCACTATTTATGTCATTAACAACAAGGACGCGGATATAGACGACATATTAAAAATAATCCAGGGTCCTGATTTTCCTACAGGCGCCTTTATAATAGGCAAGGACGGCATAAAGCAGGCATATAAGACAGGCAAGGGCTCGATAACCATACAGGCAAAGGTAAAGATAGAGGAATCAAAAAAAGGGAAACAGCAGATAGTCATTACCGAGCTTCCTTACATGGTGAACAAAGCGCTGCTGCTTGAGAATATTTCAAACCTTGTAAAGGAAAAGAAAATGGAGGGAATCACCGACCTGAGAGATGAGTCCGACAGGGAGGGAATGAGGGCGATAATAGAAGTCAGCAGGAACGATAACCCTGAAATCGTGCTCAACCAGCTTTACAAGCATACGTCGTTAAGAACAACATTCGGAATCATATTCCTGGCGCTCATAGACGGCAGGCCTAAAATTGTAAACATTAAAGAGTTCCTGGACAGATTCATACAGTTCAGGAAAGAAGTCATTATAAGAAGGACAAAATTCGAGCTTGATAAGGCGGAGAAAAGGGCGCATATACTCGAGGGCCTTATGATAGCCCTTAAGTATCTCGACAGGGTGATAAAATTAATAAGGTCTTCAAAAACTGTCGAGGAAGCCAAGACAGGTCTTATGAAAACCTTCAAGCTGTCCGATGTGCAGGCGCAGGCAATACTCGACATGAGGCTGCAGCAGCTTACATCCCTTGAAATAGAAAAAATCGAGGCGGAGTACAAGGAGCTTATCAAGCTGATTGAAAAATTAAAGTCACTCCTTGCCAGCGAAAGAAAAATCCTTGATTTGATAATTGAGGAGTTAAACGATGTCAAGACCAGGTTTGCCGACCCGAGAAGGACTCAGATAATAGCGAGGGAAAAAGAAATAACCATGGAGGATTTGATACAGGAAGAAGATATGGTTATCGCAATAACGCACAACGGCTACATAAAGCGCCAGCCCGTGTCGGCGTATAAGGCACAAAAAAGAGGCGGACGCGGAGTTATAGCTATGACCACAAAAGAAGAGGATTTTGTAGAGGATATTTATATATCGAATACTCACGATTATATCATGTTCTTTACCTCTTCTGGACGCTGCCACTGGCTAAAGGTTTACGAAGTGCCTGAAGCAAGCAGGCAGTCCCAGGGTAAGGCCATGATAAACCTTCTTAAACTTGAAGAAAACGAAAAAATCAAGGCATATGTTTCGGTCAAGGAATTCAAAGAAGACACAAACCTCATAATGGTCACCGAGCAGGGACTGATCAAAAGGACTAGCCTTTCGCTTTTCTCAAAACCGCGTGCCGGCGGTATACTGGCAATAAGCCTGAATAAAGACGATAACCTAATTGAGGCAAAAATAGCCACGGAAAAAGATGAAGTTTTTCTTGCTACACGAGAGGGCAAGGCAATCAGGTTTGCCGCTAAAGACATAAGAGAAATAGGAAGGGCAGGCATGGGAGTAAGAGGCATAAAACTTAATAAGACGGATAAAGTTGTAAGTACATCCATATTGCCTGCCGGTGCAAAAGACATAACGCTTCTGACAGTCACTGAAAAAGGGTTTGGCAAAAGGACAAAGATAACAGAGTACAGGCAACAGAGCAGGGGTGGAAAAGGTCTGATAAATGTGAAAGTCACTGACAAGACAGGAGAGGTAGTGAATATCAAGGTCGCAAACGACACAGATGAACTTATGCTCATAACAACAAAAGGAACTTTAATAAGGACTAAAATAAAAGATATAAAAACCATAGGACGTAACACCCAGGGAGTCAGGCTGATAAAATTAAGAGACAATGAGAAAGTCAGCGCAGTCGCCAGGGTGATAGACGATGAAAGCCAGGAAGAATAAATATTTGGTACCGCTTGTTCTAGGCTGATGCCCCGGACTTGAGCGGGTACAAGATCCCGTAAAAATTTTGCATTCGCTGCAGACGCTCGGCAAAATTAACTGGATCTAAGGAGGATTGTTTTAAATGAAGCGTGGGACTTTTACATTTTGGACTTTATTAGTGGCGTTAATTTTCTTTTTTGGAGTGCCATTCGGCATGTTTTATTTTTTTGACAACCAGAGGGTTGATCAGCTGAATGAACAGGAAAGTAAAATTGCGAAAAGCGAAAATAACAAGAGCATCTCAATCATCGAGAAACAGATATCGGAAAATCTGGATAAGGTTAATTCCGTTGTAGATTCCATATCCCCTGCCGAAATATCAAAAAAATACTCTTCAATAACAGAAAACAGGATAATAAGAAACAACAGTTATTCCCAGAAAAAAGCTCTTAATGCCATTACAAAGGAGTTTTTGGCAAGAACTTCCGGGCTTGACGCAGAAGTTGCGCTTATTTCGGTAAACGGAAAGGTATACGACGCCAATAAGGCTGATTTAAAAGGACAGGATTTTACAAGCAACCAAAAAAGGATACAGACAGCGTCTTCGAAAAAAGCCATGTATGATATTAATTTTGCCGCAGGCACAGCAGAATATTTTATCCCGATAACAGACTCAAAGGACAGGTTTGTCTCGATTTTTTATGTAAAAGAAAATATTGCTTCAAAGATGGATATTATCAGGGACAGCACGCTGACAAAACACAGCTATAATTTTGTGATTGATACTACGGGCAGGGTTGTGCTTCATACGGACAAGCAAAAAGAAAACACTGAAAACGTTACAAATATTACTGACTTAAAGGATATAATCAATGATGCATCCAATGAGGAAAATTTTAAGGATACAAATTACAATAACCTGCACGGCAAGATAGGCTATGAGAGGAACAGGCTGATAGGCGATTATATTTCCTGCGTTTTTGTTCCTTATTCCGATTACAGCTTTTATAAAAAGGAAGTTTCCAAATATCAGCCAATACTTTACGATTATACGTGGTCCGGGCTTTTGGCCGCTGCGCTTATTATAGGGTTTATGTGGATAATCGGTTTAAGCGCCAGCCCGTACAGGCCGCTTGGCAGGATTGTAAAGGCTCTTACGCATATAGATGAAGAGGGATTTACAGAACTTTTGCCGAAGGCAAAAAAGGGGTATTACAAAAAACTTGGAGATTCGCTTTTAATACTGCGCGGCAGGGTAAAGGCAGCAGAAGAAAAGACGGAAAAACTCAACCAGATGTCAAAAGAGCTCGAAGAGCAGCTTTCAAAGGAAGCTTCACGCTCTGACAAGGAAGTTTCGGAACTGCGCGATACAATAAAGGTCATGGAAAACACCAAGTCAACCCAGGAAGAGGAGATAGTAAAGCTCAGACAGGAAATTGAAAAAGTAAAGAAAATGGAAAAATCCCTGTTTGATGCCAAGGAATCCACCTACAGGGAAAAAATTTCATCAATGGAAAAAGAGCTGACTGCGGCAAAAGCCGAGATAAAAAAATCACAGGAGCTGAAAATCCCGGCTGAGAAAGAAAACATGCGGATGGATTCCATACTCATGATGAATACAGAGCTTAAGGGAGTCCTTTCTGTCATCAAGACCTATATATCTTCGGTGCTGGGCGGTGAGGGTAAAATTACTGATGCCCAGCAGCAGTTCCTTGGAGTGGTAATAAATAAATCCGCGAGGCTGGAAAGACTTATAAACGATTTGACCGAACTCGCACGGCTTGAAAAGGGAGAAATAAAGCTTTTAAGCCAGCCGATGGATTTAAACAATATAATACAAGACATAATATTTGCGATACAGCCGCAGGCCGATATCAAGAAGGTAGAAATAAAAACTGCGTTTTCTCCTTCATTGCCGTCGGTGAACGGCGACCAGACCAGAGTGTCAAGCACGGTAACCCAGCTTATTACCCAGGCAATAAAAGTATCGCCAAGAGGCGGGCAGGTGGCAATACAGACAAAAGAGGAGAAAGGCAACGTGTCCATAAGGATAACTGATTTTGGGATGAGCCTTCCGCAGGCAAAAGCAAATTCACTTTTTATCAATTTTCATGGAGCTGAGTCCTCAGCAGGTCCCGAGTTTGTAAATTCAGGCCTGCGGTTTCCGATAATTAAGGCGCTTTTAAACAATATGAACGCCGATATATGGATTGAATCCGAGATAGGAAAAGGTAAAACTTTTGTCATTGTTTTCATGAAAACCGGGTCAGGCCAGGCAAAGCCTGTGCCCCCAGCGCAACCAGCGTCTCAGGCTTACAAAACAGCGGGGGTAATAGCCGATTCTTTCAAGCCTGCAGCTTTTGAGGTAAAGCCTGAGCCGCCGAAACCACCTGCACAGCCGGTTTCAAGCGGTCCAAAAATACAAAGAAACAGCATGTCGGATATAATGTCAGGGCCGCCAAAACAGGAGTCTTTCAAAAAAGAGGAAAAGCCGTTGACTACACTTGGAGACCTTCTGTCTTTCAATGATTCCGACATTGGAAAAAAAGTGGAGCTGCCGGGCAAAAATACAAAGGTACCCCAGGACTTGTTAAAGGACACCAAGGCAACGGATAAAAAGCCTTCTGCGCCGGCGACGCTTAATGATCTGCCGCCGCTGCCAAACATAGAACTTGAGGATGATAAAGGAAATATTATTACATAACCGCAGGTGATTTTTATTGAGAATATATGCTATTGCAATACTTTCATTGTTTCTTATTTCCCCGTTTATATTTTCCCAGACTGATATCGGAGGTACCATAGATGATATCCAAAACTGGGTACCGCAAAAGTCCCCTTATGTCATTAATGACGAATTAATAATAAACGAAAATGGAAACGTGACCGTAAATCCGGGTACCGAGATAAAGTTCGGCAAAAACGGCAAGATAACAGTAAAAGGCAAGTTTAACGTAAAAGGCACAGAGGAAAGACCTGTCAGATTTATATCCCTGGATAAAGAAAGTTTTTACGAAGGCATAAGCTTTGAAAGCAAGTATAAAAACGACATTGAATACGCGATTATGATAAGGGGAGCCATAAAGACCGAAGGCACCGCACTTTCCATGAGCAACTGCTATATTTTGGACTCTACAGGTATTGAGATACTGGCTTTTTCAAACGTAACCCTCAATAACAATTATTTTTATGAAAACACTTACGGACTTTATATAGAAGGAAAAAATATATTATGCTCGGCAACCGGAAATACCTTCAATAAAAGCAGATTTGGTTTGTATCTTAAAAGTCCGTTTAAAGGAAAACTTGCCGGTAACAACTTTTTTTCAAGCGAAACGGCAAACGCGATAAATTTCACGCCGTATGACATAGACTGCAAAAAGAATTACTGGGGTAACGACATTGAAAAAGAAATATTAAAAAGCATGGTGGACAAGACAAAGGATAATAAGCTTGGCCAGATAATGTTCAAGCCTTATGACAAAAAGCAGCTTACGCTTTTCATGCCTCCTGAAGCGTTTTCCTCGCTTGTGAAGATTTACCTTAAACTGCAGAAAAAAGAAGAGGATATCAGGTACATCGGGATCGGAGGGGGTATTTGCGGTTTTTTTCCGGTGGCGCCGCAATTTCTCCAGCAGCAGTCAAGCTACGGCCTTGGTTCTGATTTTGAGTTCAGCGTAACAATAGCAGGGCCTTTCACAGGCAGCCTTGAGGCAAAAATTATCGGTCTTCAAAATCAGAATACTTCCACTTATATATACCAGTACAGCGCAACAAACATGTACTTTGACCTTTACGGTTATCTGGGTTACCGGAAAGACGCTTATTTTATGCCTTTTATTAAAATATGCAACGGCCTGTCGATGATAACTGAACAGTATAAATTTATTACAGGCGAGACAGAGAAATTCAGCAATACTCATTATATAGCAGCCGCAGGGCCGGGAATCGAGTATTTTTTGCAGAGGTTTATATCAATAAAAATTGACGCATGCTATAATTATTCGCCAGCTTCAGGCGGAGGACTCTCGAGCATCACCGCAGATGCGCGGGTAAATCTTTACTTCAGCACGCCTTTTTTCTTAAACGAGTAAAAGATGCAGCACATAAAGGAATTTGTCGAAAATTTTTTAAAAAAAAGCCGTATAGGCGAGCAAAAAGAAGAGGACATCATATTTTCCGGATGGTCAAGCATAGTGGGCGATGAAATTGCCGGCAGCGCAGAGCCGTTTAAATTTTCTGACGGAAAGCTTTTTCTTTACGTCAAAAACAGCGCGCTGATGAATGAATTGACATACAGAAAAAAAGATATTAAAATGGCTGTTAACAAGGTTTTCAGGGAAGAAAAAGTCAAGGAGATTATCCTAAAAATCAAACAGTAATATCTTTTTCAGGAGGAATAAATGGCAAAACAAAAAAAGATACAGGAAACAAAAAAGGACAAAAAAGAGGATAAAAAAGAAAAAAAGCAGGCGGCTAAAAAGCAGGAAGACAGCGCAAGCCTGGACCTTTTCAAGCAGGAGGAGGCTTTGCAGGACAGAGGCGATGTCCTGGACAAGGACAAGAGCTATAACGCTGATAAGATAACGGTGCTTGAGGGCCTTGAAGCAGTTCGCAAAAGGCCTGCCATGTATATCGGCAGCACGTCCGCCGCAGGCCTGCATCACCTGGTCTATGAAGTTGTGGACAATTCCATAGACGAGGCCATGGCCGGGTTCTGCAATGAAATAGAGGTCACGATACATTCAGACAACAGCGTCACAGTGCTTGACAACGGCAGGGGCATACCGACAGAAATTCATAAACAAAAGAAAAAATCAGCGCTTGAAGTTGTCATGACAATACTGCACGCAGGAGGAAAGTTTGACCATAACGCGTATAAAGTTTCAGGCGGTTTGCACGGCGTGGGCGTGTCGGTGGTAAACGCGCTTTCAGAGTGGCTGGAGGTAGAGGTAGGAAGAAAAGGCAAAAAATATTACCAGAAATACATAAGGGGAGTTCCTGAAAAGGATGTAAAGGAAATAGGAGAAACAAAAAGGACAGGAACAAAGGTTATATTCAAGGCTGACCCGAAAATTTTCGAGACCACCGAATACAACTACGACACGCTTTCAACCAGGATGCGAGAGCTTGCCTACCTGAATAAAGGAATAAAAATCAAGATAAAAGATGAAAGAGGAGACGAGGTAAAGAGCGAGACTTTCCAGTTTGAAGGAGGAATAATAGAGTTTGTCAAAGGCATGAACAAGAACAAGGAAACACTGAACAAGAAACCGATTTATATGGAAGGCGAAAAGGACAAAATACAGGTGGAAGTGTCGATACAGTACAACGACGGCTTTTCGGAAAATATGCTTTCATTTGTAAACAATATTAAGACGATAGAGGGAGGCACGCACCTTTCAGGATTTAAGACAGCGCTTACAAAGGCTGTGAGTTTTTACGCCAAGAAAAACAACCTTATAAAAAGTGAAAACGTAAACCTGCAGGGAGACGACGTGCGCGAGGGGCTGAGCGCGGTGGTCAGCGTAAAAGTGCCTGACCCCCAGTTTGAGGGCCAGACAAAGGCAAAGCTTGGCAACTCTGAAGTAGAGGGTATAGTAAACTCAATTGTCTATGAGAAGCTTGTGCAATATTTTGAGGAGCAGCCTACAGAGGCAAAAAGGATAGTGACAAAAGGAATAGGCGCTGCAGAGGCAAGGGAAGCAGCCAGAAAAGCCAGAGACCTGGCCAGGAGAAAAAGCGCTCTTGATTCAGGCGGACTGCCAGGAAAACTGGCGGACTGCCAGGAAGATGACCCTGTTTTATGCGAGCTTTTCCTGGTAGAGGGAGACTCAGCCGGCGGCTCTGCAAAGCAGGGACGGGACAGGAAATACCAGGCCATACTGCCGCTAAAAGGAAAAATTATAAATGTGGAAAAAGCAAGAATCGACAAGGTTCTTAACAATGAGGAAATACAGACAATAATAACCGCGATAGGCGGCGGGGTGGGAAAAGACACCTTTGACGTATCAAAAGTCAGGTACCACAAAATAATTTTAATGACAGATGCCGACGTAGACGGCGCGCATATAAGGACCCTGCTTTTGACATTTTTGTTCAGGCAGGCAAGGCCCCTGATTGATTCAGGATATGTCTATATAGCACAGCCGCCGCTTTACAAGGTGAAAAAGGGCAAAACTGAAAAGTATGTAAAAAATGACAAAGAAATGAATATGTTCCTTATAGAGGAAGGGGTTACAGACCTGAAGCTCGTTCAAATGAGCAAAAGGGGCAAGGACAAGGAATTTACAGACAAGACTTTCAGGGAAATTTTACATGACGCGATAGAACTAGAGCATGTGGTGCCGAAAATAAGAAAGACCGGCGTTGACGTGGCAAGCTATATCAGCAACAGGGAAAATATGAGCAAGCTACCCATGTTTGAAATGAGCTATAAGAGCAAGGTTTATTACTCAAATTCAGAGGATGAGCTGGCTAAAAGCATTAAAAAAATCATACCAAAGATCAAACCGAAGAACCTGGATGAGGAAATAGAAAATATGAAAAGCGGGAGAAACAGCGATGTCAAGCTTATTGACTTCAGGGAAGTCGCGGAAATAAGAATAGTGGATGAGATATTAAAAAAACTCGAGTCCAGGGGGCTGGATGCCACCGAGCTTTTTGAAGAGGAGCTTGAGGTTGCCGATACCAAGGGCAAGGACGGAAAAAAGGAAATGCACGCGATGTTCACGATAAAAGAGGATAAAAATGAGACGCTGATATTTTCCATAAAAGAGCTTATTGATTTTGTAAAAAACAGGGCAAAGGAAGGCATCAACATGCAGCGTTACAAAGGCCTTGGCGAAATGAACCCGGAGCAGCTCTGGGAGACAACCATGAATCCGGATCTGCGCACGCTCGTGCAGGTCCATATGGAAGACGCGCTGAAAGCAGATGAGATTTTTACCGTACTCATGGGCGACGTTGTTGAGCCAAGGAGAGAGTTTATAGAGAAACACGCGCTGGAAGTCAAGAACCTGGATATATAAGGCTCATGCAATGACAAAAAGCGAAACAGCGGCTTTTTTAAAACAAACCAATTTTTTTTCCGGTGTTTCAGCCAAGGGCCTCGATTTTATAGCCTCACACGCAAAGGAAAATTTTTTCAGAAGGGGCCAAATAATATTCAATGAAGGCGAAAAAGGCAATAATCTTTTTATTATAAAAAAAGGAATAGTAAAAGTTGTAAAATGGTCAAGCCAGGCAAGGAACAAAACGCTTGCGATATTGAAGGAAAAAGACACTTTCGGCGAGATGGCCATTCTCACAAACGAAGGCAGGTCAGCTACGGTAGAAGCCATGACTGAAGCGACAGCCATAAGCATCAGTGACAGCGCGTTTGAGCAAATAGTCAGCCAGGAACCTTCAATAAGCCTGCAGATAATCAAAACGCTTTCAGACAGGCTCGCCAGAGCCGACAGACACATTAAAAACCTCGCGCTTGGCAATTCAAAATCACTTGTGGCCGGCATACTTCTTGATTTTAAAGACAGTTTTGACAAAATAAAATTTACGCACCATGAGATAGGCGACCTGGCAGGGCTTACCAGGGAAACAACGACCAGGGTTTTAAAACAGATGGAAAAGGATAAAATAATCCAAACTAAAAATAAACGCATAATGATAGAGAATCTGGAAAAACTTGAAGAACTGGCAATGCAATGAAGAGGTAACAATGGCAAAAAATAATAAGTCAGGTTTTAAAGGAGCCATATTTGATGTAGATGGAGTCATAATTGACACTGCGCATATACATCATAAGTCATGGCAGGCTGTATTAAAAAAATACGGCATTGATTTTACTTTTAAGGATTTTAAAGACAAAATAGACGGCAAGCCGCGCGCCAAAGGCGCCAGGACTATTATGCCTGGTCTTGATGATCCGGAAATTGAGGAAATATGCGGAAAAAAGCAGGAGCATTTTGTGAAGTTCCTCAAGAAATCCGAAGTAAAAGTTTTTAAAAGCACGGTTAATTTTATCAGGGCAATTAAAAAAGCCGGAATAAAGCTTGCCATGGCCTCCTCCTCAAAAAACGCAGGGCCTATTTTAAAGAAAATAAAATTGTACCCTTTATTTGACGCTGAGGTTGAAGGAGCCAGCTTAAAGCGCGGCAAGCCGCATCCTGATATATTCCTCACCGCGGCAAAAAGGCTGGGCTTAAAGCCGGAAGAGTGCGTGGTTTTTGAGGATGCCCAGATTGGCATTGACGCAGCAGTAAACGCAGGAATAAAAAGCATTGCAATAGAAAGAGGCGGGTCCTCAAAGATAAAAGGAGCCGACCTTAACGTAAAGGATTTTAGTGAGCTGAGTATGAAAAAAATAAAGGCTTTGTTTGACTGAAGTAAAAAGGAGAAGAATACCATGCCGAATAAAATGCAAATACCTTTAATAAAAATACTACTGCTATGCCTGGCAGCAGGGCTGGCTGTGGCGTTTGGTTATGAACCGATTTATTATATAGCATCGAATTTTTTTCAAAAGCAGATTAATGCCTCGCCCTGGCAGGAAATAGCAGCCTCTTCGGCAACAGGTATTATTTACCTCGGCATTGTGATATTTTTTATTGTGATACTGGCGTTGACTATTATTACAAGGAATATTTTCAGGCATCTTGTCACGGAGCTCAGGTATAAAGAGCTTTTACCGCCTTCCTTTGACATGGCAAAGAAAAGGGGCCTGTCGGAAACTTACAGGGAAATAATAAATATATTTGACCTTTTCATGCGCAGTTTCGTGCTTGTCAAGCAGGACAAGGACAAATTCGCGAAGACCATAGAGACATATCTTGACCCTTCGCTTACACAGCAGATACATGACAGGAAATTAAGCGAACTTTATCTTGGAGGCAGGAAAAAGACAGCTACTGTGTTTTTTTCGGACCTGCGGGGATTCACCACGCTGACAGAAAACACAGACCCGAATAAGGTCGTAACAATTTTAAACGAGTACATTTCCATGGCGACAAAGATAATTGATAAAAATAAGGGCAAGGTAAATAAATTTATCGGGGACGCTATTCTGGCGGTTTTTGAGGAGGCGCCCAAATACGCGGACTATGTCGAGTCTGATAAGGCCGTGATTGCCGCCCTTGACATCCAGAGGGAATTTAAAAACCTGATGAAAAAATGGCTTACCGAGATAGACCCGCTTTTAAACCTGGGTTTGGGTATAGGAATAGCTCGCGGCGAAATAATCGCGGGCAACATAGGTTCCGAGGCTAGGATGGAATATACCGTAATAGGCGACACAGTGAATTTCGCGAGCAGGCTGTGTAGCATAGCAAAGGACGGGGAGATAATAATAAGCGATTATGTTTTTAAACTGCTTGAAAAGGTCCTTGACGTGGAGGTCCTGCCTGAGACGTCTGTAAAGGGAAAATCCGGGATGTATGAAATCTACTCGGTAAAAAACAGGAAAATGATAGTGTAATCACTATGAAGAAAATTACCATATTAGTCGCGCTCGCAGGCGGAATAACAGGAATACTGGTCTTCTGCATATCCAGGCACATAAAAGACGGGACAATGTCCGTGATGATAAACGGACGGGATTTTATTTACCTGTTCATATCCGTGGCTGTCTTCAGCGTTTTAAATACAATTCTCTGGCTGGGCGCAAGCGTATTTTTTGCGGGGTTCTTTAAGTCGGAAACTGAAAATGAAATGAAAAAGAACGCTTTGATTTTTTCCATTCCTTACCTGCTGATACTTGCGGTACCTGTGCTCTA